>JAABVA010000008.1_pt1 | contig 257920 bp, 216 predicted proteins | sample 5560331 | NCBI WGS metagenome assembly JAABVA01 (sample SAMN12812661, study PRJNA571458) | rock metagenome | isolation source: Antarctica rocks | place: Antarctica: Victoria Land, Mt New Zealand sud | collected 2016-01-07 | reverse complement strand
ACATCTGACATCTGGGTCCTTCGGTCGTCGTCGATCGGAGCGTCTACAGGTCGGGGCGTCAACAGGCCGGACTCTGGTCTTCGTCGTGCGCTGAGCCCGGAGCCCGGGCGATGGCGACAGCGGTGGGTCGAACAGCTCACGCAGGCGGGACGATCAGCCGTCCCGGGTGCTGCGGGTCACTGCGCCTCACTTGACCCCGGCGGCGGTGCACAGGGCGGCGTAGGAACCGGCGCACACCTGGGCCTTCGGCGCGTAGCCCGAGGCGATCGGCAGGTTGATGTTCGCCTTGGTGATCGCGATCGGGGTGGCCAGCTTCGCCGGGACGACCCGACCCGAGGCGGGGTCCTTGATCGTCTGCGTGGTGGTGGGCGCCTTGCCCTGGATGAAGTCCGCCGCCGCGGCGATCGCCGGGTCAGCCTCATCGGTGGACGGCTTGTAGATCGTGAAGCACTGGTCGCCCTTGAGGATGGAGTCCAGCCCCTGCACGGTCGCGTCCTGGCCGGAGACGGCGACCTTCCCGTTCAGCTTCTGCTTGGCGAGGTCGGTGATGACCGCGGTCGCCATCCCGTCGTTCGCGACCATGACCGCCTTGATCGTCGGGTGCGCCTGCAGCATCGACGCGAACGTCACCCCCGCGGTCTGGTTGTTCCACAGCGCGATCGACTGGTCGTCCTTCTTCACCCAACCCGTGGCCTTCGACAGCACGGAGTCATAGCCCTGCTTGAAGAGGGTGGCGTTGTTGTCGGTCGGGGCGCCGTTGACGTCGACGTAGTCCACCGCCTTCGCACCCTTCACAGCGGCGCACTGCGTCAGGGCCTGCCCCTGGACCTGCCCGACCTTCACGTTGTCGAAGGACACGTACAGGCTGGCGCTGCCACCGGCGGCAAGGCGGTCGTAGTCGATGGTGATGATGCCCTTGGCCTTTGCCGCACTCTCGATCTTGTCCGCTGAAGCAGCGTCGAGCGGTGTCACGAGCAGCACCTTGACCCCGTTGTTCATCATCGACTGCGCCTGGGTGATCATCGTCGCCGGGCTGTTCTGGGCGTTCTGGATGTCACAGGTCAGCTTGTACTTCGCGCAGTCGGCCTTCAGCGCGATCGGGTCGGAGGTCACCCACCGGTTCGAGGACTGCGTGTCCGGCAGCAGGATCCCGACCTTGCCGCCACCGCCGCCGGCTGCCGCCGGCGCGGAGCTCGCCATGGCCGACGCCGACGGGGAGGTCGTGTCGCCGCCCGCGGCCGAGGCCGTGTCCGTCGCACTCGCACCGGGCGCCGCCGAGCTGGCGTCGGCCGCCACGCTGGGCGAGGTGCTGGAGCTGGTGTTCGAGGAGCTGCTGGTGCCGCACGCGGCGAGCGCCAGGCAGCTGACGACACTTCCGGTGAGCATGAGTCCGCGGGCGCCGTTGCGCATGTGTGTCCTCCACGTCGGGGATGCGTGCGTTGGCACGACCGGCGAATGTTGTCAAGGACAACCTATTTGGTCAACCCCCGGGTCGGCCGTCGCGGCGACCGTGACGCGATCGAGACCGGACGGTCCGGGGCTGGCCGACGCGAGCACCGACGAGAGCCCGGTCGCGGCCCGGTCCGGTGGCGGCACCCACCCGCCGGGTGCGCGCTCGGCTCGGCTCGTCAGGTGCCCCGGCCCGGGCGGTCGGCCGTACCGCGGACGATCGCCCGCAGTGCCGCCCAGCGACGGCCGTAGTCGGCTTCCGCGCCGCGGCTCGTCGGGCGGTAGTAGCGGCGGTGGGCGACGGCGTCGGGGGCGTACTGCTGGGCCACCACCCCGCGCGGGTCGTCGTGGCTGTAGGCGTAGTCCAGACCGTGACCCAGGGTGCTCGCGCCGCGGTAGTGGGCGTCGCGCAGCCCGGCCGGGACGTTGCCGATCAGGCCGTTGCGGACGTCGGCGACGGCGGCGTCGATCGCGGTGATCACCGCGTTGGACTTCGGCGCGAGGGCCAGGGCGACGGTGACCTCGGCGAGCACGATCCGGCCCTCAGGCATGCCGAGGGTGGCCACCGCCGTGGCGGCGGCCGCGGCGAGCGGAAGGGCCGCGGGGTCGGCGAGCCCGACGTCCTCGGCTGCGGAGATCATCAGCCGACGGGCGACGAACCGCGGGTCCTCCCCGGCCTCCAGCATCCGGGCGAGCCAGTGCAGCGCAGCGTCGGCGTCGGAGCCGCGGATGCTCTTGATGAACGCCGACGCGACGTCGAAGTGCTGGTCGCCGGCACGGTCGTAGCGGACCGCGGCCCGGTTCACGGCCGTCGCGAGCACCTCGACGTCGACCTCGGGGAGCCCGCGCCCGGTCGCGGTCGCGGCGGCCGCCTCCAGGTAGGTCAGCGCCCGCCGGGCGTCCCCGCCGGCGAGGCGGACGAGGGTGTCCTCCGCCTCCGGCGTCAGCCCGACCGCGGTGTCCAGCGCCGCGCCGACCCCGCGGAGGCGGTCGCTCAGCGCGCTGCGGACGACCTCGCGGACGTCGTCGTCGGTGAGCGGGGTGAGGGTGAGCAGCAGCGAGCGGGACAGCAGCGGCGCCACCACCGAGAAGAACGGGTTCTCGGTGGTCGCCGCGACGAGGGTCACCCAGCGGTTCTCCACACTCGGCAGCAGGGCGTCCTGCTGGGTCTTGGAGAAGCGGTGCACCTCGTCGACGAACAGCACCGTCTCGGTGCCGTGGCGCGCGAGCTCCCCGCGGGCGGCCTCGATCGCCGCCCGCACCTCCCGGACCCCGGCCGTCACCGCCGACAGCTCGACGAACCGCCGGTCGGTGGCCGTGGACACGATCCGCGCGATCGTCGTCTTGCCGGTGCCGGGCGGACCCCAGAGCAGCACCGACATCGCGTGGTCGCCCTCGACGAGGCGCCGCAGCGGCGAGCCGGCACCGAGCAGGTGCTGCTGGCCCGCGAGCTCGTCGAGGGTCCGGGGCCGCATCCGCACGGCCAGCGGCTCGGCCTGGGCCCGGGCGGCGGGAATCGGGCCGGCGGCACCGGACGACGCGGCACCGATCGACGCCAACCCGGAGGACGCCGGCCCGGAGGACGCCAGCCCCGAGGACGCCGGCCGGGAGTCGACCGGTGGCGCCCCGAACAGCGCGGGCGGCACCCCGGGCTCGGTCATCCCGCGACCGTAGCCAGCGCCCCCGACACCGCGTGCCGGTTGGGCACCCGAGACCGCGGCCAGCTGCCCGAGCAGTGCCCGTCGCGATGGTGCACGGTGGACGGCTGACGCGGCGACCGTGCCGGCGTCAGCACAGACCGGGGGGAGCGCGCCGTGCCGGTGCCGACGACCCGCACCGCGGACGCGCGCCCCGACGGACCGGGCGCGGCCGACGCCGGTGCGGTGGCCCGGGAGCTGGCCGCCGAGCAGGCCGTCCTGGACCACCTGCACCAGCTGCTGAGCAGGGCGCAGGACGCCGCGCGGGAGCAGCTGGCAGCCGCCCGCCGGTCGGCGGTGACGGGGACCGCGGCGGGCAGCGCGGAGCGCGACGCCCTCGACGCGCACTGGAGCCTGCGGGCGGGCGAGCTGGACGCGGTGTCCGACCGGCTCTGCTTCGGCCGCCTCGACGTCACCGACCCGACCACCGGTGCACCCGCGACCCACCACGTCGGGCGGGTCGGGCTCGCCGACGGCGCCCGCCAGGTCCAGCTGGACTGGCGCGCACCCCGGGCCGCGGCGTTCTACCAGGCGACCGGTGCCCGGCCTGGCGACGTGGCCCGCCGCCGCCACCTCGGGACCCGCGGCCGACAGGTCACCGAGCTGTCCGACGAGGTGTTCCGGGCGTCGGCGCTGCCGGCCGGGTCGGTGGTCGTCGAGGGCCGCGGTGCGCTGGCCGGCGCCCTGGAGGCGCCGCGGACCGGCCGGATGCGCGACATCGTCGCGACCGTCCAGGCCGAGCAGGACCGGGTGGTGCGGGCGCCGCTGCCCGGTGTCCTGGTCGTGCAGGGCGGCCCCGGCACCGGGAAGACCGCCGTGGCCCTGCACCGTGCGGCCTACCTGCTCTACACCCACCGCGACCGCATCGCCCGCTCCGGGGTACTGCTGCTCGGGCCGTCGCGGACGTTCCTGGACTACGTGTCGGCGGTGCTGCCGTCCCTCGGCGAGACCGGCGTCGTCGCGGCCACCCCCGACACCCTCGTGGCCGGCGTGACCGTCACCGCCGAGGAGTCCTGGCAGGTCGCGGTCCTCAAGGGCGACGCCCGGATGGCGCGGGTGCTCGAGCGCGCCGTCCGCGACCGCCAGCAGGTGCCGGCCCGCGCCCGCGTCGTCGTCGTCGACGGGACCCGCGTCCGGGTCGACCCACGCGACGTGCGGACCGCGCAGGAGCGGGCGCGGCGCACCCGTCGACCGCACCTCGCCGCCCGGCGCACCTACGCCCTCGCGATGCTCGAACTGCTCGCCACCCGGTTCGCCGCCGCCCGCGGGATCGACGCCGACGAGGAGGACCGCCGCTACCTCGTCCAGCTGCTGCGCGAGACCCCGGAGATCGTCCGGGCGGTCAACCGGGGCTGGCTGCCGATCTCACCGCGCCGCCTGGTGCGCGAGCTGCTCAGCGACCCGGCCCGCCTGGCCGCGGCCGGGGCCGGTCTCACGGCCGCGGAGCGGTCGCTGCTGCTGCGCCCCGCCGACCACGGGTGGACCGGTGCCGATGTCGCGCTGCTCGACGAGGCGGCGGACCTGCTCGGCCGCGACGACACCGAGGACCGCTCCGCGGCGGCCCGCGACGCCGCGCGGCAGACGCAGGAGGAGGTGTACGCCGCGGAGGTCCTGGCGAACGGTGCGGGCGGGGTCGACGCCGCGACCCTCGCGCGGCGCTACGCCGGGGACCACCTCGCCGCCACGGTGTCGGTCGCCGAGCGTGCGGTGGCCGACCCGACGTGGACGTTCGGGCACGTCGTCGTCGACGAGGCGCAGGAGCTGTCGGCGATGGCCTGGCGGGCGGTCTTCCGGCGGTGTCCGTCCAAGTCGCTGACCATCGTCGGGGACACCGCGCAGACCGGGTCGGCGGCCGGCACCCAGTCCTGGGCCACGGCTCTGGCCCCGCACGTGCAGGACCGCTTCACCGTCGCGGAGCTGACGGTCAACTACCGGACACCGGGTGCGGTCATGTCCCTGGCCGCCCGGGTGCTGGCCGCCGCGGGAGCCGACCTGCGGGCGCCGCGGCCGGCCAGGCCGGGCGGCGATCCCCCGGTCGTGCACGGCTGCCGGGCGGGCGACCTCGCGGCGACGGTCGCCCGCGTGGTGGCCGAGGAGCGGTCCGGCCGCGGCGAGGGCACCCTGGCGGTGATCTCCCCGCCGGCGCTGCTCGCCGAGCTGCGTCCGGCGCTGGACGCGCAGCAGAGCCCGCCCGCCAGGGTGGTGCTGCTCGCGCCGGCGGCGGCCAAGGGCCTGGAGTTCGACGACGTCGTCGTGGTGGAGCCGGCCGCGATCGTCGCCGACTCCCCGCGGGGGCTGTCCGACCTCTACGTCGCGCTGACCCGCCCGACCCGCCACCTGCACCTGGTACACGCCACGCCGCTGCCCGCGCCGCTGCGTGAGCCGCCCGGCCCGGACACCAACGGCACAGCGGACACCAACGGCACATCGGAACCCGACGACCGCGCAGCCCCGATGGACCGCCAGGCCGCCGACACCCTCTTTTGAGCCGGCCTCAGCTCGACGGCCGGACGGCGTCCGGTGCCACCGCCGCGGCCGGACTCGCGTGGCGCCGGGCGCGGCTCCCGGTGGGCGCCCGGTGGCGTCCCCGCGTCAGGCTCGGTGGTCGGGCGGGACGCAGCATCGTCGCCACGACGAGCACCGCGACGCCCACCAGGGCGGTGCCCCACACGAACGCGTGCCGGTACCCGGTGACCAGCGCCAGCGCTGTCTGGGCCCCCGACGGCGCCGCGTGCACGGCGAGCCCAGCGAGGTAGGCCGCGGCGCCGGTGGTGGACACGGTGTTGAGCAGCGCCGTCCCGAGCGAGCCGCCGATCTGGTTGGTGGCGTTGAGCAGCGCGCTGCTGACGCCGGCGTCGGCCGCGGCGACCCGCTCCAGGGCCGCCAGCGACAACGGGATGAAGACGAAGCCGAGCCCGAGGCCGAGGACCAGCTGCCCGGGCAGGACGAACGCGAGGAAGCTCGGTCGGACCCGCAGCAGCGACGTCCAGCCGAGCCCGGCCATCGCGACGACGCCGCCGACGGTCCCGAGGGTCCGGACGCCGAAGCGGGGCAGCAGCTTCGCGGCGACCGTCGCGGACAGGCCGATGCCGCCGGCCAGCGGTAGGGAGGCGAAGCCGGCCCGCACCGGGCTGTAGTGCTCGACGATCTGGAAGTAGAACGTCAGGAACAGCGTCGAGCCGATGAAGCCGGCGGCCAGCACGAGCGACGCGAGCAGCGCGCCACCGCGCAGCCGGTCGGCGATGATCCGCAGCGGCATCAGCGGGTGTGCGGTGCGGGACTCGACGAGCACGAACGCGGCCAGCAGGACAAGGGCGCCGAGGATGACCGCGAGGGTGACCGGCGAGGTCCACCCGCCGCGGCCGGGCTCCCCCGCGCGGGTGAAGCCGTAGACCAGCCCGGCGAGACCGGCCGTCACCAGGACCGCCCCTGGCACGTCGTAGCGGGGGGATCCCACGACCCGGCTCGGCCGTACGAGGAACGCCGCCAGGACGACCACCACCAGCGAGAACGGGACGTTGACGAGCAGGCACCAGCGCCAGTCGAGGTACTCGGTCAGCACGCCGCCCAGCACCAGGCCGAGCGCCGCGCCGGCGGCGCCGATGGACCCGTAGACGGCGAACGCGGTGGCCCGCTCCTTCGGCCGGGTGAACGTGACGGCCAGCAGGGACAGGACAGCCGGGGCGAGCAGCGCACCGAAGGCACCCTGCAGCGCCCGCGCCGCGAACAGCATCGCCGGGCTGACGGCGAAGCCGCCGACCGCGGACGCGGCGGCGAAGCCGAGCACCGCGACGATCAGCGCCCGCTTGCGACCCCAGTAGTCCGCGACCCGCCCGCCGAGGAGCAGCAGCCCGCCGAAGGTGAGCCCGTAGGCGGTGACCACCCACTGCCGGCTGGAGTCCCCGACGTGCAGGCGGGCCTGGATCTGGGGCAGCGCGATCGACACGATCGTGGCGTCCAGCACCACCATCAGCTGGGTGATCGCCAGCACCGCCAGCACCCACCACCGGCGCGGGTCGGGATCGTCCGGCGCGGGCGCCGCGGGCGCTGCGGCATTCGCGGCAGTCGCGGCTGCGGCGGCAGTCCTCGGAGCCGCGGCCTCCCGGGACCCCCCGGACTCCTCGGGCGCTGCCGGACCGGCGATCCCACCCGGAACGGCGGTCTCCCGTGGGGCGGGCGTCCCGAGCGTTGTCCCGGTGCTCACCGGGCGGCGGCCGCCGGCGTCGCGTCGACCCCGGCCTCGCGCCGCTGCGCGGGGCTGATCGGTGCCGGCGCCGCCGTCAGCGGGTCGAACCCGCCACCGGTCTTGGGGAACGCGATGACGTCGCGGATGGAGTCCGTGCCCGACAGCAGGGCATTGATCCGGTCCCAGCCGAAGGCGATCCCGCCGTGCGGGGGCGCACCGAAGCCGAAGGCGTCGAGCAGGAAGCCGAACTTCTCCCGCGCCTGCTCCGCCGACAGGCCCATGACGGCGAACACCCGTTCCTGCACGTCGCGGCGGTGGATCCGGATGGACCCGCCGCCGATCTCGTTGCCGTTGCAGACGATGTCGTAGGCGTGGGCGAGCGCGGACCCGGGGTCGGTGTCGAAGGTGTCGAGGAACTCCGGCTTCGGCGAGGTGAAGGCGTGGTGCACCGCCGTCCAGGCGCCGCCGCCCACCGCGACGTCGTCGGTCTCGCTGGCGAGCTCGAACAGCGGCGCGTCCACGACCCAGACGAACGACCACTGCGCGGCGTCGATCAGCCCGCCGCGGCGCGCGATCTCGTTGCGAGCGGCTCCCAGCAGCGACTGCGACGTCTTCCGCGGACCGGCGGCGAAGAAGACACAGTCACCCTCGACGGCGCCGACCCGGCCCGCCAGTCCGGCGCGCTCGGAGTCGGACAGGTTCTTCGCCACCGGACCGGTCAGCTCACCACCCGGCCCGACGAGGACGTAGGCCAGGCCGCGGGCGCCGCGCTGCTTCGCCCAGTCCTGCCAGGCGTCCAGCGTCCGCCGCGGCTGCGACGCCCCGCCTGCCATCACGACCGCGCCGACGTAGGGCGCCTGGAACACCCGGAACGGCGTCTGGGCGAAGTACCCCCTGAGCTCGGTGATCTCCACGCCGAAACGGAGGTCGGGCTTGTCGCTGCCGTAGCGGTCCATCGCGTCGGTGTAGGTCATGCGGGCGATCGGTGTCGGGACCTCGTACCCGACCAGCGCCCACAGCGCCGTCAGGATCCGCTCGGACAGCTCGATGACGTCCTCGGTGTCGACGAAGCTCATCTCGATGTCCAGCTGGGTGAACTCCGGCTGCCGGTCGGCGCGGAAGTCCTCGTCGCGGTAGCAGCGGGCGATCTGGAAGTACCGCTCCATGCCCGCCACCATCAGCAGCTGCTTGAACAGCTGCGGTGACTGGGGCAGCGCGTACCAGGAGCCGGGCCGCAACCGGGCCGGGACCAGGAAGTCCCGCGCGCCCTCCGGCGTCGACCGGGTGAGCGTCGGGGTCTCGACCTCGACGAAGTCCCGTGCGAGCAGGACGTCGCGGGCGGCCGCGTTCACCTTGCTGCGCAGGCGGATCGCCGCCGCCGGGGCGGGTCGGCGGAGGTCGAGGTAGCGGTAGCGCAGCCGGGCCTCCTCCCCGATCTCGGAGTGGGCGTCGACGGGGAACGGGAGCGGTGCGGACTCCGACAGCACCACCACCGCGCTCGCCACCACCTCGACCCGGCCAGAGGCGAGAGCAGCGTTCTCGTTGCCTTCGGGCCGCGCCCGGACGGTGCCGGTGACCTGCAGGCAGTACTCCGCCCGCAGCGACCGCGCGACCGCCTCGTCGTGGACGACGACCTGCGCCACCCCGGACGCGTCGCGGAGATCGAGGAACGCCACGCCGCCGTGATCGCGGCGACCACCCACCCAGCCGGCGAGGGTCACGGTGGACCCGGTGTCGGTGGGACGCAGGTCCCCGGCGGAGTGGGTGCGCAGCACGAAGCGGTCTCTTCCTTCTCGGGTGGGGTCCGACGACTCGGACGGTGTCCGGGAGACCGGACCGCACCAGCCTAGGGACCGCCGGCCGGCCCGGTCCCGGAGTTCAGGATCTGCCCCCGGGCGAACGGCAGCTGTCCGGGATCGACAGCCGACGGGCTCCGCAGGACCCCGCAGCCCCTGTCGCGCCCGTCCGGTGTCGATCCGGGACAGCGGCCAGACGCGCGGAGCAACCGGCCGGGGCCCTCAGGGCGGGCCGACGAGGCGCGGGAAGCGGTCGGCCGCCGGTGGGGTCCAGGTGGCCGGGTCGGCCGGGACCTGGTCACCGCTCCGGAGGTCGCGCACCTCGTGCCCCCGAGGACCCGCGGCGTCGGCCGGGTCGGCGGCGGCCGGGGCCGGGTCGGCGGCGGGCCCGGGGGGGAACCAGACGAACGGGATGCCGCGTCGATCAGCGGACCGGATCTGCTTGCCGTACCGCGCCGCCGACGCGGAGACCTCCACCGGGATGTCGCGGGCGCGCAGCGCCGCCGCCACCGCGCCCGCCGCGCCCCGCGACGACTCGTCGGGGACCGCGACGAGCACCGCCGCCGTGGCCGAGCGGGTGGCGTCCAGTGAGTCCGTCGCGAACAGCCGGGAGAGCAGCCGGGACACGCCGATGGAGATCCCGACACCCGGGTAGACGTGGCCGTCGGCCTCGGCGAGGGCGTCGTAGCGGCCCCCGGAGCAGATCGACCCGAGCTGCTCGTGGCCCACCAGGCGGGTCTCGTAGACCGTGCCGGTGTAGTAGTCCAGGCCCCGGGTGATCGCCAGGTCGGCCTCGACGACACCGGCGCCGGCCCCGGCGCAGGCGTCGAGGACCGCGGTCAGCTCGGCGAGGCCCGCCTCGACGAGCGGCCCGGAGACCCCGGCCGCCGCCACCGCGCCGCGGACGGCTGCCGCGTCGCCGGACACCGACGCGAACGCGAGCAGCCGATCGGCAGCCGACGCCGCGACGCCGAGCTCCGACAGCGCGCGGTGGACGCCGGCGACCCCGACCTTCTCGAGGCGGTCCAGCGCCCGCAGCGCACCGGCGACGTCGGTGATCCCGAGCCCGAGGCAGACGCCCTCGACGAGACGGCGGTTGTTGACCTGCAGCCGCAGCGGCGGCAGCGGCAGTCGCGACAGGGCGTCCAGCACGGCGAGGGGGATCTCGGCGTCGTGGTGGGCCGGGAGGTCACCGTCGCCGACGATGTCGATGTCGGCCTGCCAGAACTCGCGGAAACGCCCCTCCTGCGGCCGCTCACCGCGCCACACCTGCTGGATCTGGTAGCGGCGGAACGGGAAGGTCAGCTTCCCGGCGTTCTCCAGGACGTACCGCGCGAACGGGACGGTCAGGTCGAAGTGGAGTCCGAGGCCAGCGTCGCCAGCGTCCGGCGGAGCCTGCAGTCGTCGCAGGACGTACACCTCCTTGGACGTCTCGCCCTTGCTCAGCAGCTGCTCGAGGGGCTCGACCGCACGGGTCTGGACGGGTGCGAACCCGTGCAGCTCGAAGGCGTGGCGGAGGGTGTCGGTGACGAGCTGCTCGGCGATGCGCTGACGCGGCAGCCACTCGGGGAAGCCGGACAGTGGCGCGGGACGCGGCATGGGTGGGCTCCGTCAGGGCGGGTGGTGGGGACGTCACCGGGCGGGTGGTGGGGGTGTCACCGCGCAGGCGGTGGGTGCGCGGTCCGTCGGACTGACGGTTCCGTCGGACTGAGGGTGGGTCGGGTCCCGCGGCGACGACCCGGTGAGGCTAGTGGCCCACCGGTGCCAGTGTCCGGCGCGCCGTCCGCGAGGGCGTCCCGGGCCGATCTCGGTGTCGGCCGCGGGACCCTGCACGACAATGGGCACGGCTGCCGGGCACCTGGGTCCCGGCGGGGCTGGGCAGTGGACACGCCCGGGCGTCTCGCCCGCGAGCTGGTAGGAGGTCGACCGGTGACGGTCGCGGACATCGACGGTACGGACGGGACCGGGGCAGCGCAGCTGTCCGGGCAGTCGGAGCGGGCTCCGGCCGCCGGCGCGTCAGCGGATCCCGGCGAGGACGGTGGGGACACCCGCGAGACGCCCGCCGACACCGCAGAGGCGCACACGGCGGCGGCGGACACGACGCCGGTCGACACCGCGCCGGCTCACACCGCGCCGGTCGACACGGCGCCGGTCGATCACACACCGGCCGGTACCGCGGCGGTCGACCACCCGCCGGCGGACAGCACGGCGGCCGAGCCCGCACCAGCCGACACGGGAGTGGCGTCGGCGGCCCCCGGGCTGGACCGGGTCGAGACCGTCCCTCCCGCGAACCCGTCGACGCCCGCGAGTCCGCTCGACCCGGCCGGCGCAGCAGCGCCCGCGGCCGAGACCGGGCCGCCCGTGCAGGCTGATCCCGTCGAGGAGGAGTGGGTCCGCGACGAACGCCTCGAGACCGAGCTCGCCCGGGGGACGGACAACCCGTCGGAGCGGCCCGTGCACCACGCCGCGGACCACGCTGACGCGACCGAGCCGGCGACGTCGGACACCGGGACCGCGGAGGAGGCGGGCCCGGACCGGCCGACTGCGGACCGCCCGACTCCGGGGCGCCCCACTCCCGGGCGCCCGACTCCCGGACGGCCGACCCCGGCCAGCGGCGCACCGGGCCGTCGGGCACCCGGGTCGCCGGGTGACCGGCCGGGTCGTCCGATCGCGGCGGCCCCGGTCGCGACCGACGCCGGCTCGGCCCTGCGGGAGGCGATGTCCTTCGGCCGCGTGGACGACGACGGGACCGTCTTCGTGCGGACCGCCGCCGGCGAGCGGTCGGTGGGCACCTGGGCGCCCGGCGAGGCCGAGCAGGCACTGGCCTTCTTCGCACGCCGGTTCGCCACCCTCGAGACCGAGGTGGAGCTCGCCGAGAGCCGCGCCCGGGCCGGCGCCCTCGGAGCCGACGCGACCGCGGCCACCGCCGTCCGACTGGCCGAGACCCTGGCCGACGCGCAGGTCGTCGGTGACCTCGACGGCCTCGCCCGTCGGGTCGCGGAGCTGCCGGAGCTGGCCCTGGAACGGCGTGAGCAGCGGCGTCTGGAGAAGGCGGAGCACCTCGCCCAGGCACGGAAGGCGAAGGAGGGGCTCGTCGCCGAGGCGGAGGCCATCGGACTGTCCGACACCTGGCGGGCCGGCCCGGACCGCCTGCGGGACCTGTTCGAGATCTGGCAGGGCCTCCCCCGCCTCGACAAGGCGGCCGACGACGCGCTGTGGCACCGGTTCTCGGCTGCCCGCACGACGTTCACCCGGCGGCGCCGCGCGCACTACAACGAGCTGGCCGAGAAGCGGGTCGAGGTCCGCACCGCCAAGCAGCTGCTGATCGCGGAGGCGGAGAAGCTGGCGCAGTCGACCGACTGGGGACCCACCACAGCCGCCCACCGCGACCTGATGGCCCGCTGGAAGGCCGTCGGGAGCGCGTCGAAGGACGACGACGACGCCCTGTGGAACCGCTTCCACACCGCCCGCCAGGCCTTCTTCGATGCCCGGGCAACCCACGACGAGGCCCGCTCGAGCGGGGAGAAGACCGCGCTGGACGCCCGTCGCGACGTCCTCACCGAAGCCGAGGCGCTGCTGCCGGTCACCGACCTCAAGGCCGCGCGACGCGCGCTGCGCATCCTGCGGGAGCGGTGGGACGCGGCCGGTCACGTGCCCCGGGCCGCCGTCGCAGGACTGGACGCGCGGTGGAAGGCCGTCGAGACGGCGATCTCCGGTTCGGAGAAGCAGGAGTGGCGCCGGACGGACCCCGAGGCCCGGCGGCGGGCGGATCAGGCAGCCACCCAGTTGCGGACCTCGATCTCGAAGCTCGAGGCGCAGGCAGCCGCCGCCCGCGGCCGCGGGGACTCCCGCGCCGCGGCCCAGGCCACCGAGGCGGCCGCCGCCCGCCGGGAGTGGCTCGTGCAGGCCGAGCGGGTGCTCACCGAGTCGCGGTGAGCACCCGGGGTGCCCGGCGGGTCCTGCCGGACACCCTCAGTCCGGCGGAACTGTCGGACGCGTCTCATGTCGGTGTCGCCGACGCGCCGGTGGTCGAGGAGAGCCGGTCAGGCTCTGCTGTCGTCGCCGTCCAGCAGGGCCGCCAGCCGCGCCGAGTCTGCCGACCCGTTGCCGGTGGGTCCGCCGTCGACGCCCGCACCGTCCAGGTGGTCGAGCTGGGCGCGCAGCCAGGTGCGGAGCCGGCCGCGGTAGTCGGCCTCGTACGCGCGCAGCCGCTCGACCTCGCCGACCAGCGACGCCCGGTCGGCCTCGACGCCGGCGAGTGCGCTGGTCCGGTGCGCCGCGATCTCGCCCTCCGCGGCAGCCGCCCGGGCCTGGTTCTCGGTCTCGACCCGACGGGCCTCGGCCTCCAGGCGCTGGCTCTCCGCGCGCAGCCGCTCGACCTCGCCGGCCGCCTCCGCGAGGCGCCGGCGCGCCTCCTCGTCGGCCGCCGAGCGGGTCCGGGCAGCCTCCTCCTCGGCCAGCTGGAGGACCCGGATGGCCGCGGTCGTCGCCTGCGACGTCGTCAGCAGCGGAGCGTCGCCCGCCGAGCCGACGGTGTCACCCGCGGGCTCGGCCGGTGCCTGCGCGAGCGCAGGACCGGACGTGATCGTCGAGCCGGTGGGACGGGACTGCGCGGCGGTGACCGTGCTGGCCGAGCCGGCCGACTGGGAAGCCCGGTCCGCCCGGTCGATGAGGACCGTCAGCGAGGCGGCGACCTCGTCGAGGAACTGGTCGACCTCGGCCATGTCGTAGCCCTCGCGGAGCCGGACGGGGGTGAAGGTCTTCGACTCGACGTCGTGCGGGGTCAGGTACTCGCTGACGCTGCCGGGGTTCGCTGCCATTGCTGCCGCCTTCGTCAGTCCGGTGGTCGGTCCAGTGCCTGAGCTGTCCGGTCGCGGCCGCCCCAGCCGGGGTGCCTGTGGCACTCCCGCACCGGGTGGCCACCGACCCGGTCGGTGTCTCCCGCCCGGTCGAGCCTCCCCGGCGTCGTCGGGTCGTCGGAACCGCCTGCCGAGCGCCGCGACCGCGCAGGCTCACGCTAGCCGTCGTGGCCCCGCGGACGCGACCAGCCCGTCAGGCGCCGTGCGCGACCCCGGTCCGGACCGCCAGGTAGCGGAACAGCACCCGCAGCACCTGGACGAGCACGAGCAGCACGAGGAACCCGACGTCCAGCCCGACGCCGCCGAGGCGGAGCGGCGGGATGGCTCGGCGAGCCACCCGCACCGGCGGGTCGGTGACCGTGTAGAGGCCCTCCAGGACCACCAGCAGTGGACCCCGGGGGGTCCACGCGCGCGCGAAGGACTGCACGAGGTCGAACACGATCCTGAACAGGAGCAGCAGAAAGAGGAGCCACGCCAGCAGCGAGAGGATCGCGAACGCGCCGCTCAGCACCATCGCGGGCCCGTCCTCGCTCTGCGGTCGACCCCCGCTCGGGGGCGACGGCGGCCGGTCGGACGCCGCTGTCGAGGGTAGCCGTGGGGGCAGGCCGCGTGTCGGACCGCTGCGGCCCCGGCCCGTCGACCCGACGTCAGCTCTGGTGGACGTCAGCTCTGGTCGACGTCAGCTCTGGTTGAAGAACGCCCCGCCCGCGATCCGCGCCTTGTCCTCCGCGGTCACGGTCACCTCCGACGGTGAGAGCAGGAAGACCTTGCTGGTCACCTTCTCGATCGTGCCGTGCAGGCCGAACACCAGGCCCGCCGCGAAGTCGACCAGCCGCTTCGCGTCGCCGTCGTCGAGGTCGGTGAGGTTCATGATCACCGGGACGCCGTCGCGGTAGTGCTCGCCGATGACCCGGGCCTCGTTGTAGGTGGTCGGGTGGATGGTCGTGATCCGTGAGAGGCCGCCGTCAGCGGGCGTCGGCTCCGGGCGCCGCTCGGGCAGGTAGGCGACCGACCCCGTGCGGCGCGGCTCGACCGTCGCGATGGTGGCGCCGCTGGCGTGCACGGCGCCGCCGTGCACCACGCCGGTCTCGTCCTCGCCGTCGTAGTCGTCGTAGTCCTCCGCCGGGTGACGCTCCTCGGCGAGCCCCAGGTAGACCGCCGCCCTGCGCAAAGCGCTGGCCATGTGCACACTCCTGCCGTCGGTCGGGGTCTGATCGGCTCGCGCCGGGGCCGACGTTAGTGCAGCGGGGGCCGCGAGCCGAGCAGCGCGGAACCGATCCGCACCTGTGTCGCGCCCGCCGCGACCGCGGCCTCGAGGTCCCCGCTCATCCCGGCCGACACGACGTCGGCGTCGGGGTGCTCGGAGCGGACGCCGGCCGCGACCCGGGCCAGCGCGGCGAACGCCGATGCCGGTTCCACCCCGAGCGGCGCGACGGCCATCACCCCGCGGAGGCGGAGCGACCCGGCCGCGGCGATCGCGGCGGCGAGCTCCGGTACGGCCGCCGGCGACGCTCCGCCGCGACCTGCGCCGCCGGCTCCCGGCGGCCCGCCGGTGCCGGGACGTGAGTCGGGGTCGACCGCGGCGAGGTCCACCTGGACGAGGCAGTCCAGGACCCGGCCGGCCGCGGCGGCGGCGGCGTCGAGGGCGGTGACCAGACGCAGCCGGTCGACGGACTCCACCACGTCCGCCCAGTGCGCCACCGAGCGCGCCTTGTTGGTCTGCAGCTGACCGACCAGGTGCCAGCGGCCGCGGTCGGCGACCCTCCCGGGCGCCCCGCCACCGGGGCGGCCGACCGGCGGCCCGGCGACCCCGGCGGCCAGCGCGGCGTCGACGGCGGCCACCTTCGCCGCCGCCTCCTGGTCGCGGTTCTCCCCGAGGTCACGGACACCGAGACGGAGCAGGGCCAGGACGTCGGTGGCCGGGCGGGTCTTGGTGACCGCGACCAGCGTCACCGTCGACGGGTCGCGGCCGGCCTGGGTGCAGGCGTCGGCGATCCGCCGCTGCACGGTGGCCAGGGCCACGGCCAGCTCCGCGTCCCGGCCGGCGGCCTGCTGCGGGTCGGGGACGGCGGCCGTCACCGGCGGACCCGAGACCCGGGCGGGGCGAAGGCGACCACCCCGGCGAAGCGCCCACTCACCCCGCCCGCGCCGCCCGCGGCACGGTAGGAGAAGAAGGCGTCGTCGGTGGCGGTGCACCGGTCGACGACCTCGACCGAGTGCAGCCCGAGCGCCGCCAGCACCGAGGCGGCGCCGGCGGGCAGGTCGAGGCCCGGCGTCCCCGCGTCGGTGACGCACCCCGTGCCGGGGACCACTGAGTCGACGGCTCGGCGCAGCGCGTCGGGGACCTCGTAGCAGCGCCCGCAGATCCCCGGGCCGACCACCGCCCGGAGGTGCTCGCGGCGGCCGCCTGCAGCGGTGACGGCAGCGACCGCGGCCTGCAGGGCACCCGCCGCGAGTCCGCGGCGCCCGGCATGCGCCGTCGCGAGCACGCCGGCCACGGGATCGGCGAACAGCACCGGCAGACAGTCCGCGGCCAGAACGCCGAGAGCGAACCGGGGCACCTGTCCGGCGGGGGGTCGCACGGCCACCTGGACGTCGACCCGGGAGGACGTCCCGGAGGCCACGCCGGCGGCCAGGTCGACGAGGCGAACGTCGGCGCCGTGCACCTGGTGGGCGAAGACCGGGCGGGCGCCGAGCCAGGCCGTCACGTCGGCGAGGTTGGCGGCGACGGCAGCCTCGTCGTCGCCGACCGAGGACCCCAGATTGGACTCGGCGAACCCGCCGGAGCTCACACCGCCGGAGCGGAGGGTGAACCCGGCGACCACCCCGGGTCCGAGGTCGACCCGGAGCACCTGGACGGCCACGTCAGTGCCCGACCCGGCCCAGCTGCTCAGGAATGCGCGCTCACCGCATGAAGTCCGGGACATCGAGGTCGGCACCGCTCGCCGGACGCGGGGTGTAGGAGGGCCGGGGCGGCGGCGGGGTGGGACGACCCCCGCCGGCACGCACCGGCTGCCCCTCCGACGCCGCGTCCCCAGCCGGTCCGCCCTGGCCGCCCTGGCTGCCGGCGGGCCGGTGCTGACCCCCGGGCTGAGCGCCGACGGCGCTCGCGCCCTCGTGCGGCCGCGATCCCGAGCCGGACAGTCCCGGTCCCCCGGGGGTGCCCGGCGCAGCCGCGTCGCGCACCGTGTCGGGCGGGCGGGGCGTCATCGGCGGCGGGACCGGGCGACCGGACTCGGAGTAGTCGATGCGCTTGGGGCCGCCGCCGTCGAACCCGGCGGCGATGACCGTCACCCGCACCTCGTCACCGAGGGCGTCGTCGATGACCGTGCCGAAGATGATGTTGGCGTCCTGGTGGGCGGCATCGGAGACCAGCTGGGCGGCCTCGCTGATCTCGAACAGGCCCAGGTCGGACCCGCCGGACATCGACAGCAGCACGCCGTGCGCGCCCTCGATCGACGCCTCGAGCAGCGGGCTGGAGATCGCCGCCTGGGCGGCGTGCACGGCCCGGTTCTCACCGCGGGCCGACCCAATGCCCATGAGGGCCGAGCCGGCGTTGGTCATCACCGACTTCACGTCGGCGAAGTCGAGGTTGATCAGGCCGGGGGTCGTGATCAGGTCGGTGATCCCCTGGACGCCGGACAGCAGCACCTCGTCGGCGGACTTGAACGCGTTGAGGATGCTGACCGACCGGTCGGAGATGGACAGCAGGCGGTCGTTCGGGATGACGATGAGGGTGTCGACCTCCTCGCGGAGCCGTGCGATCCCCTCCTCGGCCTGGACCGCGCGGCGCTTGCCCTCGAAGGCGAACGGCCGGGTGACGACCCCGATCGTCAGGGCTCCGAGCGACCGGGCGATGCGGGCCACCACCGGCGCACCACCCGTCCCGGTCCCGCCCCCCTCACCCGCGGTGACGAAGACCATGTCGGCCCCCTTGAGGACCTCCTCGATCTCCTCGGCGTGGTCCTGTGCCGCCTGGGCACCGACGTCCGGGTTGGCGCCGGCACCGAGGCCCCGGGTCAGCTCGCGTCCCATGTCGAGCTTCACGTCGGCGTCACTCATCAGCAGCGCCTGGGCATCGGTGTTGACCGCGATGAACTCCACGCCGCGGAGACCGACCTCGATCATGCGGTTGATCGCGTTGACGCCACCGCCGCCGACACCGACGACCTTGATCACCGCGAGGTAGTTCTGGGGTGCCGCCACGACGTCCGCCTTCCGACCGGAGAGCCGGCCCTGATGATCGTCCAGCCGGTCGCCCGACCCGACGGTGCCGACGCCGCCCGACCCTGGTCGGCTGGCTGCGACGGTACCCAATCGACCGCCGCGAACTCGACTGCCACTACAGGTGGCCGACCTGGACGTCTGGTCGAGGTCGAGCTGGTTCAGCGCGCCGTCGCTGCCCGACCGACGCGGGGGATCCGCGGGAGGGCCCCCGCCGGGACGCTCGACCGGCTGACCGGCGCCGAGACCGAGGACACGTCGAGCCAGGGGTCGCGGGTGACGCTCAGCAGGGCGGCGAGCACCCGGGCCTTGCGCGCGGTGTCCACCGCGGCACCCCAGGACACGACGGTCGGCCTGGACCGGCCGGCATGCAGGTCGAGGACGACGGTCCGGTCGCCACCCACGGCAACCGCGATCACCGCGGAGCGGGTCCGGGCCGGCAGCGCGTCGAGCACCGTGACCGCCGCGGCGACCGACCCGACGTCCAGGGCGACGCCGGAGTCGACGAGGACGGGGAGGTCCCGGGGGGTGCCGGCGACGGGTGGGTAGAGCCCGCCGGTCGAGTCGACGAGGCGGACCTGACCGCTGTCGCCGACGATGATCGCAGCCGGTGTTCGTTCGGTCACTCGAACAACCAGCGTGTGGGGGAACCGACTGGTCACCGTCACCGACCGGACGGGCGCGAGAGCGGCGATCCGATCGTCGATCGCCGCGGTGTCGACTCGGGCCAGCGGGGTGCCGACCGGGACCCGGGCAGCCGCGAGGACCTGGCCGGGCGTCAGCGTCGATGTCCCGGCGACGGTGACCGACTCGACGTCGAGCAGGCGGCTCCAACCCACCGCCCAGGTGGCCGCGCCCAGCACGGCGAGCACCGCCACCAGGGCGACCGGCAGCCGCAGCCGTCGCCACCGGTGCCGCCGCGGCGGGTGCGCTGCGCCGGCCACGGTGCTCCGGTCCAGGTGCGGGCCGTGCTCCGCGACGGCGGTCGAGGGCCGCCGCCGCCAACCGGGAGGGCGGCCCAGGGCGTGCGATCCGCGGCGGGGGTGCAGCTGGAGACCGGGCGGCGGTCCGGGCGACGGCGGGAGCGCGGGCGCCGGCTCCGGGACCGCGTCGACGACCGGCGCAGCCGGCAGGTCGGTGACCGGTGGAGCGTCACCGGCGCCCGTCGTGTCGTCGCCCGTCGTGCCGGCGCCCGTCGTGTCGTCGCCCGTCGTGCCGGCGCCCGTCGTGCCGTCACCCTGGTCGCGGGCGGGGCCGTGGCTGCGGCGCGACACGTGCAGGCGCGGCCGGCGCAGGCGCCCGCTCACCGGCCACCACCGGAGCGGGCCTCGAGCAGCGACAGGACCTCCGGACCCACCAGGGTGACGTCTCCCGCGCCGACGGTGAGGACGAGGTCGCCCGGGCGGACCCGCTCCGCGACCAGCGCCGGGACGGCCACCCACCGGCGCTCGAACACGACCCGTCCCGGCGGGAGCGGCACCGCGTCGGCGACGAGGGCGCCGGTCACCCCCGCCCGTGGTGCCTCACGGGCGGCGTAGACGTCCATCACGACCACCTCGTCGGCGGCACCCAGAGCCCGGCCGAACTCCGCGGCGTAGCTGAGGGTGCGGGAGTAGAGGTGCGGCTGGAAGACGACGACCACCCGCCCGCTGCCGGACACGACCTGGCGAGCGGCAGCGAGCGCGGCGGACACCTCGGTCGGGAGGTGGGCGTAGTCATCGACCACCCGGACGCCGCCGGCCGTCCCGCGGGACTCGAACCGACGGCGGGCTCCCCGGAAGCCGGCGAGGGCTCCGGCCGCCGCCGCGGGCTGCACCCCGAGGGCGACCGCCGCCGTCACCGCGAGGGCCGCGTCCTGGACGTTGTGGAGCCCGGGCACCCGGAGCGCGACCGGCACCTCCCAACCCGGGCCGGTCAGGGTCGCCCTGCAGCCGGCTCCGGTCAGCGCGGTTCCGGTGATCAGGACGTCGGCCTGCGGGCCGTGGCCGACGCCGAGCACCCGCCGCGCCGCCGGCCGGCTCCCGGGCGCACCCGGCGCCGACACCGGACCCCGTCCCGACGCCGACCCCGGTCCCGACGCCGCCCCCGAGTCCAGGGCCGACGCCGCACCCGAGTCCGCGGCGTAGCGGGCGCGGGCGGCGGTGGCGAGCTCGGCGCCGCCCGCGTCGTCGACGTCGACGACCAGCACGCCGCCCGGGCCGACGCGCGCGGCGTGCTCGGCGAACGCCTCGGCGTACCGGGCCGCGGTGCCCCAGTTCTCCAGGTGGTCCGACTCCACGTTCGTGACGACCGCGACCTCGGGGGTGAACAGCAGGAACGACCCGTCGCTCTCGTCGGCCTCCGCCACGAACACCGTCCCGCCGCCCTCGTGCGCGCCGGCGCCGGTGTCGGCGAGCTGACCGCCGATGGCGAAGGACGGGTCGGCCCCGGCACCCTGCAGCGCCACCGTCAGCATCGAGGTCGTCGTCGTCTTCCCGTGGGTCCCGGCGACGGTCGCGACCCGGCGGCCCCGGGTGAGCGCCACCAGGGCGACGACCCGCGGCAGCACGGGCACACCGCGGGCGCGGGCGGCGAGGACCTCTGGGTTGTCCGCGGCGATCGCGGAGGACACCACCACGGTGTCCGCGTCGGCCACCGCCGCGGCGTCGTGCTCGACCGTGGTCCGCACGCCCAGCGCCCGCAGCGCGGTCAGCTCACGGCTGTCGCGGGCGTCGGAGCCGCTGACCGCCAGTCCGCGGGCCCGCATGATCGTGGCCAGCCCCGACATCGACACCCCGCCGACGCCGACGAGGTGGACGTGGCCGAAGGTCGCCGGGTCCGGGATCGGCGTGGCCGGGTCGACCAGGCTCACCGGCCCCGACTCCCCGCGTGGGCGCTCCCCGCGTGGGCGCTCCCCGCGTGGGCGCTCCCCGCGTGGGCGCTCCCCGCGTGGGCGCTGCCCGCGTGGGCGCTGCCCGCGTGGGCCCGGGCGACCCGCAGCACCTCGGCGGCGAGGCGGTCGGCGGCGCCGGCGTGGCCCGACGCGACCCCGACCGTCCGGGCGGCGGCGGCCATCGCGGCGGTCCGGGCCGGGTCGGACAGCAGCGGGAGGACCACCGACAGCAGGCGGTCGGGTGTCAGGTCGGCGTCGGGCACGACCACGGCCGCGCCGGCATCGACGAGCGGGGCGGCGTTGCGCGCCTGCTCGCCGTTGCCGATGGGCAGTGGGACGAGCACGGACGGGAGCCCGACCGCGGCCAGCTCGGCGACCGTCGTCATCCCGGCCCGTGCCAGGACCAGGTCCGCCACCGCGTACGCGTCCCAGATCGACGCCGCGTACACCAGCGGGACGTAGCCCGCGGGGCGGTCGGCCGGGTCGGGGAGTGGGTGCGCCGGTCCCAGGACGTGCAGCACCCCGAACCCGGCAGCGGCGAGGCGGGCGGCCGCACCGAGGACGGCCTCGTTGAGCCGGCGGGCACCCTGCGAACCGCCCGTGACCAGCAGGGTGGGCCGGGTCGGGTCCAGCCCGAGCGACGCCGCTGCGGCACTCCGCGTGGCGGCCCGGTCCAGGGTGACGATCTCCCGGCGCAGCGGCAGCCCGAGGGTCACGGCATGCGGCAGGCGGACCCCGTCGTGGGCGGTGAAGACCTCGCGGGTCAGGCGGGCGCCCACCCGGTTCGCCACGCCCGGGAGCGGGTTGGCCTCGTGGACGACGACCGGCACCCGTGCGCGCCGCGCCGCCAGGTACCCCGGGAGCGCCGCGTAGCCGCCGAAACCCACGACGACGTCGGCCTCCCGGGCCCGCAGCACCACCCCGGCAGCCCGCACCGCGACGGCCAGGCGCGGTGCCAGGGCCGCCAGGTCGCGGCCCGGTCGACGCGGCAGTGGCACCGCCGGCACGGTGTCGAGCTCCCAGCCGCGGGCCGGGACGAGCCTGCCCTCCAGCCCGCGCTCCGACCCGAGGACGCTGATCCGGGTGTCCGGCGCAGCGCTGCGGATGGCGGCCGCGCAGGCGAGGGCCGGCTCGATGTGCCCACCGGTCCCGCCGGTCGCGAGCACGACGTGCAGCGGACGGCGCGGGACGGCCGGCGGCGCGCCCCGCGTCCCGGTGGCGACGGCGGTCACCGGCTCGCGGTCGGGGCGGTCCCGGCGCCCGGTCCGAGGTGCGCGGCGCGGTCCGCCGCCTTCTCCCGGCGGCGCTCGGCGGCCCGCTCACGGCCGATCCGGGCGCGGCGGGCGCGCCTGGCGCGAAGGTGCAGGCGGGCGCCGGGCTCCCGGCGGGCGAACCCCGCGAGGGCACCGACGGCGGCGATCGTCGTCAGCAGCGAAGAACCACCGGCGGACACCAGGGGCAGCGGCACCCCGGCGATCGGCAGCAGCCCGAGCACCGCGCCGATGTTCACGCACGCCTGCGACATCAGCCAGACCGTGATCCCGCCGGCGGCGAGGCGGATGAACAGGGTGTCGGCCCGGGCGGCGATCCGGAGTCCCACGTACCCGAGCAGGGTGAACAGCGCCAGCACGACCAGCGCCCCGACCAGCCCGAGCTCCTCCCCGACGATCGCGAAGATGAAGTCGCTGTTGGCCTCGGGGAGCTGACCCCACTTCTGCCGGCTGGCGCCGAGCCCGACGCCCCACCAGCCGCCGCCGGCGAGGGCGTAGATGGCCTGCACGGCCTGCCAGCCGCTGCCGGTGGCGTGCCGGAACGGGTCCAGGAAGGTGCGGACCCGGTCGAGGCGGGTCGGTCGCTGGGCGATCAGCACGGCGATGCCGGCGAGCGCGGACAGCGCACCGACACCGAAGAACCAGCGCGGGACGCCGACGAGGAACAGCATCCCGATGGCGACCGCGATGAACACCAGCGCCGTCCCGGCGTCGCCCTGTCCGATGACGAGGGCGGTCACCCCCAGCACCCCGGGCAGGAACGGGAAGAGCAGGTGCCGCCAGGCGTGCAGCAGCCGCTCCTTCGTCGCGATCACCCCGGCGCCCCACAGCACCACCACGGGCTTCGCCATCTCCGACGGCTGCAGCAGCGCGGGTGCCGACCCCCGCCCGCCCCGCCCGGTCGGGTCCAGCCAGTTCCGGTTGCCGTTCACCTCGACGCCGAAACGCCGGGTGTAGGTCAGGAGGAGGAGTCCGATCACCGCCAGCAGCAGCGGCCAGGACAGGACCCGCAGCACGCGGGGCGACACTCGGGTGGCGACCGCGGCGACCGGCAGCGCCAGCAGTGCCCACACGACCTGCCGGAAGAACACGGAGTAGCTGCCGAGTCCCTGCGCGTAGGAGATGACACTCGACGCGGACAGCACCTCCGCCAGACCGAGGACCAGCAGCAGGCTGGCGGCCACGAGGACCAGGTGGTAGGAGGTGAGCGGGCGCTCGAGCAGGCGGCTCACGGCATCGGCGCGGACTCGGGCCCGGTGCCCGGTCCGCCTGTCCCCGGACCGTCTCTCCCCTGCCCGGGTCGCGCCGGCCGGGCGAGTGCCCGCGCCGGGGTCGACGACGCTCATCGGGAACCGGCCGGGGCGTCGGCGGTGGTGGCTGCGCCGCGGCGGCCGACGCGGGCGCGCACCTCGGCGGCGAAGGCGTTCCCGCGGTGGGCGTAGTCGGTGAACTGGTCGTGGGAGGCGGCTGCGGGAGCGAGCAGGACGGTGTCCCCGGGCCGTGCCAGCTCGGCTGCTGCTGCCACCACCCGCGTCATCGCGCCAGTCTCGGCGGCACCGGTGTCGCGGACGGGGATCCAGGGCGCGTGTCGGGCGAGGGCGTCCGCGACCAGCCCGCGGTCGCGGCCGAGCAGGACGACGCCGCGCAGCCGGCCGCGCACCGAGCGCACCAGGTCCTCGTAGGACGCGCCCTTGGCGAGCCCGCCGGCGATCCAGACGACGGTGGCGGAGCCCGCGAGCGACGCGGCCGCGGCGTGCGGGTTGGTGGCCTTCGAGTCGTCCACCCAGCGGACCCCGTCGTGCACGGCGACGGTGGCCATCCGGTGTGGACCGAGGACGGAGCCCCGCAGCCCGGCGGCGACGGCGGTGGCCGGCACCCCGGCCGACCGGGCGAGGGCCGCGGCCGCCAGCGCGTCGGCGACCAGGTGCGGCGGCGGGCCGCCCGGGTGGCCGTCGGTGTCCGCAGGGCCGGGCGGGTCAGCAGGGCCGGCCGGGTCAGCAGGGTCAGCAGGGCCGGCCAGGCCGGCCAGGTCCGCGAGCGACGCGAGCACGGTGCCCTCACCCGGGACGTCCCCGTGGCCGCGGTGGCTGAACGCGCGGTCGACGAGCAGGTCGTCGACCAGCCCGAGCTGACCGGCGGCCGGGACGCCGAGCGTGGTCGCGACCACCACCGCGGCCGGTCCCGGCGCCGCGCGGGCGAGCAGCGCCGCCGTCGCCGGGTCGTCGGCGTTGTGGACGGCGGCCACCCGGACCCGGTCGTAGACCCGCGCCTTGGCGGCGGCGTAGGCGTCGGGCCCCGCGTGCCAGTCGAGGTGGTCCGCAGCCAGGTTGAGCACCACCGCCGCGTCGAGGGCGAGGGTGGTGGTGCCGTGCAGCTGGAAGCTGGACAGCTCGACGGCGAGGACGTCGAGCTCGGGCGCGTCCGGTGCGGTGACGACCTCGACGAGGGGCGTGCCGACGTTGCCCGCCGCCACCACCCGCCGGCCGGCCGCGGCGAGCATGCGCTCCAGCAGCTGGGTGGTCGTGGTCTTGCCGTTGGTGCCGGTGACGCCGAGCCACGGGGCCGGTCCGCCACCCGCGGCCCTGAGCGGACGCAGCCGCCAGGCCAGCTCGACCTCGCCCCAGACCGGCGTCCCGGCGGCCGCGGCCGCCGCGAGCAGCGGCGCCCGGGGTGGCACGCCCGGGGAGGTCACGAGCAGCTGCGTCCCCGGCGGCGGGACGGCCGGCGACCGCGGCCCGAACGCGGTGCGGGCGCCCAGCGCGGCGAGCCCGGACTCCGCGGCGGCCGCGGCCGCGGACACCGCGGGGTCCTCGGTCGCGCTGACGGTGACCACCGCGCCCTGCGCGAGCAGGGCCCGAGCCGCCGCGAGCCCGGACCGCCCGGCTCCCACGACGAGCACCCGCAGTCCGTCCAGGGCTCCGGACGCGGCGTCGATCGCGGGATCCGGCCAGGGACCCGGCCAGGTGCCCGGGGTGCCCGACGCACTCACGAGTGGGTGACCCAGTCGGCGTAGAAGATCCCCAGCCCGGCCGCGACGCAGCTCGCCGCGACCAGCCAGAAGCGGATGGTGATCGTCACCTCGGCCCAGCCGAGGAGCTCGAAGTGGTGCTGCAGCGGTGCCATGCGGAACAGCCGCTTCCCGCCGGACAGCTTGAACCAGCCGACCTGCAGGATCACCGAGATCGTGATGGCGACGAACAGCCCGCCGAGCACGACGAGCAGCAGCTCGGTGTGGGTCGTGACGGCGAGGCCGGCGACGGCGCCGCCGATCCCGAGGGAACCGGTGTCCCCCATGAAGATCTTCGCGGGAGCGGCGTTCCACCACAGGAAGCCGAGGCACGATCCGGCCAGGACGGCGCCCACGACCGCGACGTCGGTCGGGTTGCGCGCCGGGTAGCAGAGCCCCTCACCGGCGGCGACGTGCCCGCAGTCGTGGTTGGCCTGCCACGCGCCGATGAACACGAAGGCGCTGAACACCATGGCGGCGGCGCCGGCGGCCAGTCCGTCCAGGCCGTCGGTGAGGTTGACGGCGTTCGAGGTGCCCGCGACGACGACGCACAGCCACACCACCGCGAGCACCCACGGCAGCGCCGGCCCGACGTCGCGGACCACGGAGATCGCCCGCGAGGCCACCGGCTGCACAGCGGCCACGACCACACCGATGCCCGTCCGGCGTGGTCGCGGGGCGCTGTGCAGCAGGGCGACCACCGCGAAGGCCACCGAGACGGTGGTCTGGGCGGCGAGCTTGGGCACGGTGCGCAGCCCGAGGCTGCGCTGGCGGGAGACCTTGAGCCAGTCGTCGGCGAACCCGACGCCGCCCAGGGCCACGGCCAGGCCGAGGACGAGCACGCCGGACAGGGTCGGCGACCGGCCGCTGAGCAGGTGTGCGAGGGCGTAGGCGAGGACCGCGGCGGCGAGGATGGCGGCACCGCCCATCGTCGACGTGCCGCGCTTGGTGTGGTGGGTCGTCGGGCCGTCGTCACGGATGAACTGGCCGTAGCCGCGGCGGACGAGGACCGTGATCGCGAGGCGGGTGCCGACGAGCCCGAACACCAGCCCGAGTGCGCCACCGAGCAGGACGGTGATCACCGAGGGGCCGCCGGTGTGGCCGCCGCGGTGGCGGCCGGGCCGTCGGCGGTGCGGTCGGTGCGGGCCGCGCCGACGGCGGCGAGGGAGTCGCCCAGGCCGCGCAGGCCCGCGTCCCGGGAGGACTTGACCAGCACCACGTCACCGGGCTCCAGCTCGGCGTCGAGGAGGCGTCGGGCCGCGGCGACGTCGGGCACCCAGGCCGACTCGACCCCCCAGGAGCCCTCGTGGGCGGCGCCCAGGTGCATCGCGCGGGCGCCGTCCCCGACCGCGACGAGGCGGGACACGTCCAGGCGGACGGCGAGGCGGCCGATCGCGTCGTGCTCGTCGACGGAGTCGGCCCCGAGCTCGAGCATCTCCCCGAGCACCGCCCACGACCGCCGCTGCCCGCTGCCGGCGGCCGGCCCGCCCGCACCCGACGCCGTGGCCGCCGGACGGCGTGCACCCGACGCGCTCGCGGCGGTCATCGCCGCCAGTGCCCGCAGCGCCGCGCGCATCGACTCCGGGTTGGCGTTGTAGGCGTCGTTGACGATCGTCACGCCGTCCGGCCGCTCGGTCACCTGCATGCGCCCGCCGCTCGCCGGGGTGGCCGCCGACAGCGCCGCCGCGACGTCGGGCACCGCGAGCCCGAGCCCGACGGCGACCGCCGCGACCGCGAGGGCGTTGTGGACGTGGTGCGCCCCGTGCAGGCGCAGCGACACCCGGGCCTCGCCGTCGGGGGTGACCAGCGTGAACGACGCCCGGGCAGCCGCGTCCAGGGCGGTGTCGACGGCCCGGACGTCGGCGCCCGGGGACTCCCCCGTGCGCAGCAGCCGGGCACCGGCGGGCAGCCGGTCGGCCATCGCCGCGACGGCCGGGTCGTCGAGGTTGAGCACGGCCAGCCCGCCCGGCGCCAGTGCGGCGACGAGCTCGGCCTTCGCCGCGGCGATCGCCGCCCGGGAGCCGAACTCCCCGAGGTGCGCCGAGCCCACGTTGAGGACGACGGCGACGTCCGGCGGCGCGATCGACGCGAGGTACGCCAGGTGGCCACCGGCCCGGGCCCCCATCTCGAGCACCAGGAACGCGGTGTCGGACCGGACCCGCAGCGCCGTCAGGGGCACGCCGACCTCGGAGTTGTAGGACCCCTGCGCGGCGACGGTCGCGCCGGCGGTGCCCAGCACGGCGGCGAGCAGGTCCTTGGTCGAGGTCTTGCCCGAGGAGCCGGTCACGCCGACGACCGTCGCCGGAGCCACCCCGAGCACGGCGTGGGTCAGCCGGCCGAGGGCGATGTCGGCGGCCTGCAGGCCCACCGCGCCGGGTGCGGCCGGCCGGGGCGCCGCCGGGTCGAGGACGACGGTCGGCAGCCGGCCCGCCGGGCGGGTCCCGACCGCTGCCACCGCACCCCGGACGGCGGCCTCGTCGGCGAAGTCGTGGCCATCGGCGTGGGCGCCGACGCGGGCGACGAACAGCGACCCCGGTCCCGCCTCGCGGGAGTCGGTGACGACCGGGCCGGACACCCGCAGCGCGGCGGTCCCGGCGGGCGCCCGGCCCCCGACGGCCGCGGCGACAGCGGCCAGGTCCAGCTCGATCACCGCGCCGGGCCGATCGGGACAGCGCCGTCCGTCGGGACAGTGCGGTCCGTCGGGGCAGGGCGAGCGGTTCGCGCGGGTGCGGTGCCGGCGGCGACTGCGGCGGCGGCGACCCGAGCGGCGAGGTGGCGCGCGAGGACCACGCGGTCGTCGAAGGCCTCGACCACCCCGGCCCGCTCCTGCCCGGTCTCGTGGCCCTTGCCGGCCACGACCACCACGTCGGCGTCGCCGGCCAGCTCGACCGCCGCCGCGATCGCCGCCGACCGGTCGCCGATGTCGAGGAGGTGGGTCGCCCGCCCGTCGGGGCCCGCGAGCACCTCCCGCGCACCGGCCAGGACGGCGTCGCGGATGAGGCCCGGCTCCTCCGAGCGGGGGTTGTCGTCGGTGACCACGACGACGTCGGCGAGGCGGGCCGCGACCGCGCCCATCAGGGGCCGCTTCCCGCGGTCGCGGTCACCGCCCGCGCCGAGCACCACGACGAGACGGCCGCCCGGGCCGGGGGTCAGCGCCCCGAGCACGGTCTCCAGCGCCGGCGGCTTGTGCGCGTAGTCGACGACGGCCAGGAACGGCTGGCCGGCGTCCACCCGCTCGAGGCGTCCCGGCACCGCCAGGCACCGCCCGACGCCCCCGATCACGGCGTCCAGGTCGTGGCCGGCGACGGCGAGGGCGACGACGGCGAGGGCGGCGTTGGCCACCTGGAAAGCTCCGGGCAGCTCGATCCGCACGAGGTGCTCCGCACCGTCCGGGTCGCGGAGGGTGAACCGGCTGCCCCGACCGTCCGGCGCCGCCCCCGTGACCGCCCAGTCGGCGAGTGCGTGGGACGCCGAGCCGGGCCGGACCGCCAGGGTGGTGACGTCGACCCCGGCGGCGGCGGCGCGACGGGCGACGACCACCCCCGCGTCCTCGTCGGGCGCGACCCCGCCGTCGAGGCAGACGACGGCGGCCGCGGTGTGCCCCGGGGTGAACAGTCGCATCTTGGCGTCGAGGTAGTCCGCCATCGAGGCATGGAAGTCGAGGTGGTCGCGGCCGAGGTTGGTGAACAGCGCCACCCGGGCGCGCAGGCCGTCGACGCGGCCGAGGACGAGGGCGTGGCTGGACACCTCGACGGCGGCGTCGCGCACGCCGTGGTCGGCCATCACCGCGAGCAGCGCGTGCAGGTCCGGGGCCTCCGGGGTCGTGAGCGCGGACCGGACCGGCCGCCCGGCGATCCGGGTGCCGGTCGTGCCGACCACGCCGGCCGCCCGCCCGGCGCCACCCAGGCCGGCCTCCAGCAGGTAGGTGACGCTGGTCTTCCCCGACGTCCCGGTGACCGCGAGGACGTCGACGACACCGGACGGGTCGCCGTAGAGCCAGGACGCGAGCGCCCCGAGGCGCTGGCGGGGTGCGTCGACCACGAGCACCGGCAGTCCGGCGGCCGGCCGGTCGCCCGCGGTCGCGCTGGCACCCGCGGCCGCGCTGGCACCCGCGGCCGCGATGCGGGCCGCCCCGTCCGGGTCGGTGAGGAACGCGACCGCGCCGGCGGCGGCCGCGGCCGCGGCGAAGTCCGCGCCGTGTCCGCGGGCACCGGGGAGCGCCGCGAACAGGTCGCCGGGACGGACCCGCGCCGAGGCGAGACTCAGCCCTCGCACCCGGGTCGCGCCCGACCCCGCGGGCGGCGCGACCCCGAGGTGGGCCGCGACCTCGGTGAGGGACCGGGCGGTCACGTGCTGCGGTCGGACCCCGTCCCGTGCTTCGTCCGGTGCCTCGTCCGGTGCCTCGTCCAGCGCCCCGTCCGACGCTCCCGGCAGGTCCTGGCCGGCGTCGCGGTCAGGGAGGGGTGCGGCGGTCCCGGGAGGGGGTTCGGCCGGCACGTCGCCCGACGTTACGGGTCGGAGGAGGTCCCCACCGACCGACGTCACCCGCCGGGAGTGGTCGTCAGCGGGAGCCGGACCGGCCTGGCACCGGTGGGCGCGAGGTGGCCGGTGGTGAGCAGGTAGGTCATGATCTGGCGCCACGCGGGCATCGCCGTCGACACCCCGGTCTGCCCGAGGCGCGGCTTCTGGATCACCACGTAGACCAGGTACCGCGGCCGGTCGGCGGGTGCGGCGCCGATGAAGGACGTCGTGTAGCCGTGGTATGCGCCGTTCTCCGCGTACTGGGCCGTCCCGGTCTTGCCGGCCACGACGTACCCGGGGATGGCCGCGCCGGGGGCGGTGCCGCCCGGCTGCGTGACCTGCTGCATGACGTTGACGACCTCGGCGGCCGCTCGGGCGCCGACCACCCGGTGTGCCGGGGCGGCGGCGGCGGGAACGAGGACGCCGCCGGGGCCGATCGTCCCGGCCACGACCGTCGGCGCCCGGTAGACGCCCCCGTTGAACAGGCTGGCTACCGCGGCCGCCACCTGCAGGGACGTCACCGACACCGACTGGCCGTAGGCGATCTCGGGCTTGGTGTACGGCTTCCAGTCGCGCAGCGCCGGCAGGATGCCGGCGCTCTCCCCGGCGTCCACGCCGGTCCCGGTCTTCGACCCGTAGCCGAAGGAGGCGAGGTACTGGTGGAGGGTCGCCGCGGGGAGCCGGCTGCTGAGCTGGGCGGCGCCGATGTTGGAGGACCTGGCGACCACGCCGGCTGCCGTGAGGTGCCAGGTCCCGTGGGCGACGTCGTCGTGGATGGTCACCCCGCCGACGGTCAGCGTCGGGGGCACGGTCACGGCGGTGGTGGGGCCGGCGAGTCCCCGGTCGAACAGGGTCGCCATCGTCAGCAGCTTCTCCACCGAGCCCGGCTCGTAGACGAAGTCGAGGTTCGCGTTCCCGCGGGAGCCGGCGGGCACCTTGAGCGGAGCGGCCGGGTCCACCGTCGGCGTCGTCACCATGGCCTTCACCTGCATGGTCCGGACGTCCAGGACGACCGCCATCCCGAACTGGGCGCGGCTGGCGGCCACCGCTGCTGACACCTGTGTCTGCGCGTAGTACTGCAGGTCGCGGTCGATGGTCAGCTGCATCGACTGGCCCTGGACGGCCGGGATCGTGTGGTCGACGCCGGACGGGATCGCGTGCCCGTACGCGTACTCCCGCCTGCTCTTGCCGTCTTTCCCTGCCAGGGCTCGGTTCCGGTCGTACTCGAGGCCCGCCAGGCCGGCACCGTCGCTCCCGACGAACCCGAGCACGTTGCCCGCGACGTCCCCCGAGGGGTACACGCGCTGGGGATCGGGCTGGGCGAAGACCCCGCCGACCGGTGCCGCGTGCCGGTCGGCGGCGGCCACCCGGGACTGCAGGCCGGCGATCGCCGCGTCGATCTGGTCGCGGCGCGCCGGGGACACCTGCCTCGCCAGCATCACGTACTGGGAGTGACCGTTGCCCGTCAGCAGCGCGGTCAGGCGGGCGACGCTCATCCCGACCGGCACGGCCAGGACCCCGGCCAGCTCGCGGGCGTGCGGCGCGGCGACGGTCGGGTCGGCGGTGATGTCGTAGGCCGCGACGGTCGTGGCGAAGGCGGCCCCGGTGTCGTCGGTGATCTCGCCGCGGGTCGCGGGCAGTCGCACCGGCCGGAGCCGGTCCTGCAGTGCTGCGTTCGCGTAGGCGGACCCGTCGAGGATCTGCAGCTGGAACAGCCGGCCGACGAACAGGCTCATGACGACCAGCAGCGCCATGACGGCGACCGAGAGCCGGCCGTCGACCCGGCCGAGGCGCAGCCGACCCTGCCGCGGCCGGTGGCGGGTGCTCCCGGGGCGCCGTCCGGGGGCCGTGGGGCGCCCGGTCTCCCGGGTGCGGGAGCGCCCGGTGGCGGGTCGGGCACCGGACGGCCGGACGGCCCGCGCGGCGGCGGCCGAGCGCTCCAGCGGCGCGGCGGCGGGCGGCGCGGCGGGTCGGCGCGGGGGGGCTGTCGGCCGTCGGCCCAGTCCCGCGGGAACGGTCCGGTCGCTCACCGCGGTACCCCCGACGACGCCGGCCGAGGCGCGCGTCCGGCGGTCGCCGCAACGGTGGGTCGAGCGCTGCGGGCGACACCCTTCCGGGCTGCCGTGGCGTCCCGGGCCGGCGGTGCCGCGGGGGCGGCGGTCGGTGCGGCGGTCGGCGCGGCGGTGCGGACCGGTGCCGCCAGGACATGAGCAGGCGTGGGCGCCGGTGTCGGCACGGGCGGCGGCGTCGCGGCCGCGGTGACCGGCGGGGCCGTCGACGCGACCGCGGGCGGCCCGATCACCAGGAAGCGCGGGTCGGCTGCCGGGACCAGCCCGGCGGCCGCGGCAGCCGCGAGGATCGCCTGTGGTGCCTGCAGTCGATCGACCTGCTGGCCCAGCACCTGGGCGTTGTCGTCGAGTGCGGCCTGGCGCGCTTGGAGGGTCGACAGGGTGAAGGTGCCCTGCTGGAGCTGGGTGTTGAGCAGCAGCAGACCGGCCAGGCCGCCGCTGAGGAGCAGGACCAGCAGCAGGACGAAGGGTCCTCGCCGCGCGGCGGGGGCACTGTCGGGAACGGCTCGCAGCCGCTGCCGCGGGAGAGCATCGCTCTCGATGGGGTCGGGGCGGGGTGCGAGGGGTTCCGCGACCTGGTAGCCGCGCAGCGCGCTCATGCCGCGACCCCGGTGACCGGACGCGGCGCGGTGGTCCGCGGTGCGTGCGCGCGACCGGACGGTGCGGGACCGGACGGCGTGGAGCCGGACGGCGTGGAGCCGGACGGGCCGAGCCGCTCCGCCGCCCGGAGTCGGGCCGAGGCGGCGCGCGGGTTGGCGGTCAGCTCGTCGGGGCCGGGACGGGCCGCGCCGCGGGTGAGCAGCCGGACCCGCGGGCCGTGGCCCTCGGGCACGAACGGCAGGTCGTCGGGGACGTCGGCGCGCGCCGCGGCGGCCAACGACTGCTTGACGATCCGGTCCTCCAGGGAGTGGTAGGCGAGGACCACCAGGCGCCCGCCCGGCCGCAGCGCGTCCAGCGCCGCGGGCATGGTCGCGGCCAGCCCGGTCAGCTCGGCGTTCACCTCGATGCGCAGGGCCTGGAACGTCCGCTTGGCCGGGTGCCCGCCGGTGGTGACCCCGCGCGGGTACGTCCGGGCGACGAGGTCAGCCAGCTGTCGGGTCGTCCTCAGCGGCGCCGCCGCGCGGGCCTCGACGATCCGGCGCGCGATCCGGGCGGCGTGGCGCTCCTCGCCGTACGCCCGCAGCACCCTGGTCAGCTCCTCGACGGTGTAGGTGTCGACGACCGTTGCCGCGTCCAGCTCTGCGGTGGCGTCCATCCGCATGTCGAGCCCGACGTCGCGGGCGTAGGAGAACCCTCGCCGGTCGGCGTCGAGTTGCAGCGAGGACACGCCGAGGTCGGCGAGCACCGCGTCGGCGCCGGCCAACCCCAGTGCCGACAGCACCTCTGGCAGCCGGTCCGCGGTCGCGTGCACCAGCCGGACGGCGTCGCCCCAGCCTTCGAGCGCCCTCGCTGCCACCCCGAGGGCTTCCGCGTCCCGGTCGATCCCCACGGCGACGACCGGCGTCGAGCAGTCCCAGCGCTGCAGGGCCGTCCACTCGCTGACGGGCGGCCGACCGCCGGCCCGTGGCGGCTCACCGGTCGCGTCGAGCAGCGCCCGCAGGTGGCCGGCGAGACCGACCGTCAGGTCCACCGCGACCGCCGGCGGACCCGCGGTGGAGCCGAGCAGGGGTGGCGCCAACAGGTCGACCACCTCCCGGCGCAGGACCGGGACGTGGCCCGGCACCGCCGGCTCGGTCCGCCCGGTCGACTCGGTCGGCTCCGGAGGCACCGGTCCTCCATCTCCACCGGGCGGTGGGTCACGCGCACCGGCATCGGCCGCCGTCCGCCCAGGCCTCCGCCCGCGGTCCGCCCGGGCACCAGGGAAGGGATGCCAGGACGGTCCGGGCGGAGACCTCGGCGGACGCCGGGCCTGCTGTCGTCGTGCACTTCGGGGGTGGGGAGTTCGAGGCGAGGGGCGCTGGTCGGTGCGGGGTGGTCGGTTCGGGCTGGTCGGTTCGGGCTGGTCGGTGGAGCTGGTCGTCGGCCGGGCCTCAGGCGGTCCCGGGCAGTCCCGCGATGTCGACGCGGGCGAAGGCGTCCTCGTGTGCGCGGGACCAGTCGGCCCAGGCGCGGGCGTCCCACACCTCGACGCGGTCGAGGAGCCCGATCACGACGCACTCGCGGTCGAGGCCGGACCACTCGCGCAGGACAGGTGGCACCGTCACCCGACCCTGGCGGTCGGGGACCTCGTCACTGGCTCCGGCGGCGAGCATCCGGGTGTAGTCGCGGACGGTCTGGTCGGTGGTCGGCGCGGACCTCAACGTGGTGACCACGCGCTCGAACTCCGCCTGCGGCCACACGGTGACGCTGCGTTCCTGCCCGCGTGCCATCACCAGTCCCTCCGCCAGATCGCTGCGCCACTTCGCCGGCAGGACCAGCCGGCCTTTCTCGTCCAGGCGGAGGTGGTGCTCGCCGAGGAACACCGCGCCCCCCTGGACTGGATGACCACGCGCCACCGGGGACACCGGCGGCCCCGTGGCGAGGCGCCGAGCTTCAGCACCTCGTGCTCCACGTTAACCCACATGGCTCCCCTGGGCCCCACTCCGCGTGTCCCTGGGGTCGCGGACGGGGTCTGAGCCCCCCGAGCCACGCCCCGAGCCCCGGACCGTCCCCAGCACCCGGTCGAGACCGGGGCCCGGACACCGCGGACGCCCCCGTCGAACTAGGTTTCGATCGGGACACGGACGCCCGGCCGGGGTGCGGGTGCCGGGGTGCCGGTGTCCGGGTCGGCAGTGGGCCGGTGCGCGTCGAGGCGTCGGGTGGAGGTCAGGTGGAGGTCGGCTCCGCACCGGGTCGTGATCCCGCCGTCGACGGGGCCGGCGGTCGCAGCGGACCGGCGGTCGACCCCGCCGGCCCGGGAGGTGCTGCCGTGTCCGGTGCGCCCCTCGACCCGTCCGAGGTGGCCGGTCGGGCCGCGGCCATCGAGGCGGCGATGGGCGAGGTGCTGGTCGGGAAGGCGGACCGGATCCGGCTGGCGGTGACGGTCCTGCTGGCGGGTGGGCACCTGCTCGTCGAGGACGTGCCCGGCGTCGGCAAGACGATGCTCGCCCGGGCGCTCGCCCGGGCCGTCGACTGCACGGTCAACCGGATCCAGTTCACGCCCGACCTGCTGCCGTCGGACATCACCGGCGTCAGCATCTTCGACCCGTCGGGGCGCACCTTCCGGTTCACCCCGGGCGCGGTGTTCGCGAACATCGTGGTCGGCGACGAGATCAACCGGGCGTCACCGAAGACCCAGTCGGCGCTGCTGGAGTGCATGGCCGAGGGCCAGGTGAGCGTCGACGGCGTGACCCACGTCCTCGAGCAGCCGTTCATGGTCGTGGCGACCCAGAACCCGATCGAGATGGAGGGCACCTACCCCCTCCCGGAAGCCCAGCGGGACCGCTTCATGGCCCGGATGACCGTCGGCTACCCCGCGGCCGAGGCCGAGCTCGCGATGCTCGGCGCCCACACCACGGGCTCGCCGCTGCACCGCCTGCGCCCGGTCTGCACCGGGGCCGACGTCCGGGTGCTGGTCGAGGCCGTCGAGGCCGTCTACATCTCCGAAGCGGTCGCCCGCTACGCCCTCGCGCTGCTCACCGAGACCCGCCGGCACCCCGCGCTGATGCTGGGGGCGAGCCCCCGCGCCGGGCTGCACCTGCTCCGCGCCGCGCGCGCCCGGGCAGCCCTGGACGGTCGCACCTACACCGTCCCCGACGACGTCCGGGAGCTGGCCGTGGCCGTCCTGGCACACCGGCTCCTGCTGTCCGCGGACGCAGATCCGGCCCTCGGTGCCGCCGACGTCGTCGTCGAGCTGCTCGGTCGGGTCGCCGTCCCGGCCGTTGGCGGTGGCGGTGGCAGCGGCAGCGGCAGCGGCAGCGGCAGCGGACTGTGGGCAGCCGCATCGCGGGGGTCTGGATCACGGGGGGCCGCCGCGCGGGAGGCGGGTCGGTGACGGCGGCGGCGCGGGCCTGGCGGTCGACGACGCTGCGCGGGAAGACCTTCGTCGGGGTCGGGCTGGCCACCGTCCTGGCGGGCTGGACCATCGGGGAGCGTCAGATCGTCCGGGTGGGTCTGCTGCTCGTCGTGCTGCCGCTGGTGGCCGCCGCGCTGCTGGTGCGGGCCCGGCGGCGGCTGCGCGCGTCGGCGGTGCTGTCCGCGAACCGGGTCGAGGCGGGCCGTGCAGTCACGGTCCGGGTGACGGTCCAGGCCACCGGGCGCTTCGCGGCCGGCCCGGTCGGGATCCACGTCGACGCCCCCGAGGGGGTCCGGGGTGGTGGCGCGCTGGTGGTGGCCACGCCGTCCGCCGGGGGTACCGCAGTCGCCGAGGTGCGCCTCGAGCCGGTCGTCCGCGGCCGGCGGACGGTGCCGCCGGTGCGCGTGGAGATGCGCGACGCCCTCGGGCTGTGTCGCCTGGAGCGGGCCATGACCGCGCCCCTCCCCCTGACCGTGCTCCCCCGGACGGAGGTGCTGCACGGCGGCCTGCCCGCCACGGGCACGGTGACCCGCGGGGCCGGGGGGTCGCGAGCGACCGGCATCGCGGGTGACGCCGACACCACGGTCCGCGAGTACCGGTCCGGTGACGACCGGCGACGGGTGCACTGGCGGTCCAGCGCCCGACTCGGCGAGCTCATGGTCCGCGGCGAGGAGCAGCAGCGCCAGGCCGCGGTGACGGTCCTGCTCGACGCCCGGGCGGGCGCCCACCGCCACACCGGCGCCGCCGGCACCTTCGAGTGGGCCGTGGTCGCCGTGGCCTCCGTCACCCGCCACGTCCTGCTCGCCGGGCACGAGGTCCGCCTCGTCGGACCGCCGCGGGCCGACCGGGCCGACCGCTCGTCCCAGCCCGCCGGACGCACCACCGCCGCCCGCACCGCCGTGGAGCTCGAGCGCCTCGTCGACGTGCGGTGCACCGGGGAGCGACGCAACCGGATGCACCCGGTGGCGGCGGTGCTCCCCCCGCCGGACGCCTCGGTGCTGGTGGCGGTCCTCGGCGCGGTGGTCGAGGCCGACCTCCCGGCCCTGCGCCAGGCCCGGACCGGCCGTCCGGACGCGCTGGCGATCCTCCTGGACACCGACGCCTGGGACCTCGGCAGTGGTCACGACCCGAGGTCGGCCCGCGGCCGCGCCGACCGCTCGGCGGTGGTCCTCCGGCGCGCCGGCTGGCGGGTGGTCGTGGTCGAGCGGGGGTCGACGGTGGCGAGTGCGTGGACCGGGCTGGTCACCTCCGGCGGCCACCGAGCCTCCTCCCCGGGCGGCATCGGCGGCGCAGCCCGGGACGGTGCTGCGCGGGACGGTGCTGCGCGGGAAGGTGCCGCCCGAGACGGTGCTGCGCGGGAAGGTGCCGCCCGAGACGGTGCTACGCGGGCCGGTGGCGCACCGGCGTGGTCGGCTCCCGTGGCCGCCGCCGGTCCCGGCCAGCAGATCGGTCACGGCCGCGACGTCGTCAGCGGCAGTCCGGCCGGGGGCGCGACGTGGACCGGCGGCCGGTGATGCGCGGTCGGCCCGACCGGCTCGGGGTCGCCTACGGGGTGCGCGACGACCTCGCCTGCTCGGCTGCCGGGCTGGTCGCGTTCACCGGGGGCGCCGTCGCGCTGCACCAGCTGCTGTTCGGCTGGCAGTGGCTCGCGGTCCTCGTCGGGACCGCGGCCCTGGTGGTCGGTGTCGGTGTCGCCGGCCGGGCTGCGCGCCTCCCGGCGGTGGCGGTCGTGGTCGCGCAGGTGGCCGCTGTCGTCGTCCTGGCGACCGCCCGCTATGCCGGCGACGTCGCGGCTCTGGGGCTGTTCCCCGGGCGGGCTGCGTGGTGGAGCCTCGTGCACACCGTCGCCAACGGGGCCGACGCGATCGACCACTACGCGCCGCCGGCGCCTGCCGTGGGCGGGATCGAGCTGCTGCTGCTGCTCGGTGGCGGGGTCGCGGCGATCGCCCTCGACGTCCTGGTGGGTGCCCGGCGGCTCCCGGCGGCGGCCGGACTGGTGGTCCTGGCGCTGCAGGGGGTCGTCACCTGCTGTCTGCCGGCCGGGATCAGCACCCTGTCGTTCCTGCTCGGGGGCGCCTGCTGGCTGCTGCTGCTCCTGGTGTGCGGACGGGTGGGCGACCGCGCCGCCGGCCGGGCCGCTCGCGCCCAGCCGGGACGGGCCGGACCGTCGGCCGGAGCCCGGGACACCGCTCGGTCTCCCGCCGGCAGCGGCACCGCTCTCGGTGGTCTCGGTGGTCTCAGTGCTGCCGGTGGTCTCGGTGGTGCCAGTGGTCCCGGCACTGCCAGTGGCGTCAGCTCTGCCCGTGGCGTCCTGGGTGTGGGTGGTCCGAGCGGTGCCGGTGGGGCCGGCGGTGCGCTCGACCGGCCCCGTGCCGCCGTCGGTGCCGCTCTCGAGCTGGACTCCCACTCGGGTCGGATCCCGCGGGTACGCGAGCGCCCGGGCGTCACGGGACGGGACCTCGAAGTCGGCCATGCACAGCCCGACCTCCGCCCGGTCGCTGACGGCCGGGTTCGGTCGACCGGCGGGCACCGCGCGACGGCCGGGTACGGCGCGACGGTCGGACACGGCCCGACGGTGCGGCCCGGGGCTCACGGCTATCCCGCTGGTCGCGGCGGTGGCGTCGAGGACTCGCGGGTGCCGGTCCTGGGCCGCCGCACCGCGATGGCGTCACTCGGCCTCGCGGCCCTCGCGCCCGCTCTCGTGCCGAGGCTGTCCTCCGGCCGGGTGACGGCCCTGTTCGCGACCGGCGACGGGGGTCTCGGCGGCGGCGGGAGCCTGCTGACCGTGCGGAGTCCGCTGGTCGAGATACGGCGCGACCTGATCCGGCCACGAGACGTCGAGGTCCTCCGCTACGGGACCGTCGACACCACCGGCCAGTACCTCCGCCTGGCCACCCTCGACGTGTTCGACGGCTCACAGTGGACCGCGCGTCACGGCGAGGAGCGCCAACGCACCGACGTCGAGGTCACGCCCGCCGAGGGGCTGACCGCGGCGGTCGCCCGGACCCGCCAGACCATCGCGTTCACGGTCGCCGATGGCCTCGCGAGCACCTACCTGCCGGTCCCGTACCCGGTCACGTCCGTCCATGCCGACGGCGGCTGGTGGTTCGACCCGGCCGGCCTGGACGTCATCTCCTACGGCTGGCAGGCGACCGGCGGGTTCCGCTACGCCGTCACGGCGCTCGACCTGTCGTTCACACCAGCCGCGCTGCGTCGAGCCGGCACCCCGGCGCCGCAGGTGCGCGCCCGGGACCTGGCCCTGCCACGGCTGCCGGCGGTCGTCGGACAGCGCCTGCGGGCGGTGGTCGCAGGTTCCCGGACCGACTTCGACCGGGCCGTGGCGGTGCAGGAGTGGTTCCGGTCGGAGTTCACCTACGACATCTCGATCGTCGACGGGTCGGACAACGGCGCCCTCGCGCGGTTCCTCGAGTCCCGTCGCGGCTACTGCCAGCAGTTCGCCGCCACGATGGCGGTGATGGCCCGCCTCCTCGGCATCCCGGCGCGGGTGGTGGTGGGCTTCCTGCCGGGTACCCAGCCACGGCTCACCGAGTGGGTCGTGACCGCACACCAGGCCCACGCCTGGCCGGAGCTGTACTTCGAGGGATCGGGGTGGGTCAGGTTCGAGCCGACCCCCGCGGTGCAGACCGGCAGCGCGCCCGCCTGGACGGTCGCGGCCACCGCCGGCGGCCCCGGAGGCGCCGTGCCCTACTCCCCGGGTGGGTTCCAGGGGCGTCCGGTCGTGCCGCTGCACCAGGGCGCCGGAGCCGCTGCGCAGGCGGTGACGCGGTCGTCGCAGACCGGCGCAGGCGCGGGCCGGTCCTCGGCCGTCGTCGCCGGGGTCGGTGGGCTCGCCGTCCTCGTCGGCGCCGTCCCGGCCGCGACGGCCCGCCTTGCGCGCGAGCGCCGCTGGCGCGCTGCGGGCCGACTCGCGCAGCCGCCGTCGGACAGCGGGTCGTCGCACCCCGGGCCCGCGGCGGGCCCTGGCAGCGACGGCCTGCGGGTGGCAGCCCCGACGACCAGCGGGTCAGCGGTGGCGCGCTCGACCGCGGCAGCGGTCGAGCGCGACCTGGCCGAGGTGGCCGTCGACCACCTCGGGTCGGCCGCCCGCCGCGCCACGCCCCGCCAGCTCGACCGGGCGCTCGGCGCGGTCCTCCGTGGCGACGCCCAGGCCGCGGCGGCCGCCTCGCGACTGCTGGCGGTGGTCGAGCAGGTCCGCTTCGCCGCGCCGGACGCGCCGCTGCCCGCCCTGGACCCGGCCCGGGCACGGGCGGACAGCGACCTGGTCCGCAGCGTGCTGGCCGGGCGGCTGCCCCGGTGGCGTCGCGCGGTCACCGTCGCGGTCCCGGCGTCGCTGCGGCTGCGCCTGGCACCCCGGCTCAGCGCAGCCGATCGACCCGCCGCCGCGAGCCGCCCACCGGCGATCGCGGTGGATGCGGCGACGGCCGCGCGCCGGGGGGCGTCCCGGGTCTGAAGCCGGTCCGCGAGGGGGCGGTGCAGCGCGGGTGCTGCCGACCTGCGATGCCACGCGGGCGGTCGACTCGGGTGGTGCAACTCGGGTGACACGGCCCAGCGATGTCGCTCGGGCGCTCCAGCGCGGGTGACACGGCCCAGCGATGCCGCTCGCGCGCCTCAGCTCGGGTGATGCAGCGCGGGCAGTTCAGCTCGGGCAGTTCGGCTCGGGTGGTGCGACGCCCTCGTGCAGCGCACGTCGTGCGCTGCGGTTCGGGAGCCGAGGCCCTCAGAAGGTCCGGCGACCCTGCCGGCGGGCTTCCCAGCGCTGCTCGAGGCGGGACATGAAGGCACTCCTCGGCCGACCCCGGGGCGGCAGGGCCGACACCCGTGCGGGCCGTCCGGGTCCGCCGACCCGCGCCGGTGCGGGACGCGGGACGCCCACCCGCCCGCGGACGTGTGCCGGAGCCGGTGCGCGCAGGACGGCGACGACGAGCAGACCGCCGGCCAGGACCACCACCGACCCGGCGACGACGAGGGAGGCATTGCCGCCCACTGCAGCGACGACGACTGCCGCCGCCCCCAGGGCGATGACCGCGCCGGCGAGCACGAGGCGTGAGCGGGCATGCACCCGCCCGCCCCGCAGCCGGGAGGCCAGGCCGGGATCGTCAGCTGTCAGCGCTCGCTCCAGCTGCTCCAGCAACGCCTGCTCGCGCTCGGAGAGAGGCACCCGAACCCCCTGTCGCCCACGCTGTCGCGCTCACTGTGACGACCCGTCGAGCGACGGGCCACCGCGCCCGCGACACGGGCGGGAGACGCCCGGCACGCGGACGGGCACAGCGGTCCGTACCCGGTGATCAGTGTAGAGCCGGGGGTGCCGGCTCAGCGGGGGTGCCGGTCCGCCTGGGGGTTGGCGGGCCGAGCAGGGTCGCCGGCCCGATCGACAGACCACCGAAGCGCTGGGACAGCTCTGCGGCGATGCGTTCGGCGTCCCGCCAGCCCGCCTGCGCGCCGGGCCCGGCGTCGTCCAGGCCCGGCTGGTCCCCGGTCACGTCGGTGGCGGCCGCCACGAGCCGTTCGCCCCGGACGCCGAGGAGGCGGACCGCCCCCAGCGGCCGCTCGGCCAGCAGGCCGTCGAGCAGCTCCCCCGCGTGCTCGTAGAGCACCCGGGCGACGTCGGTCGGCCGGTCGGGCGTCCGGGCCCGGGTCCAGGTGGTGAAGTCCGTGGCCCGGACCTTCAGGCTGACCGTCCGAGCCAGGTGGCCGCCCGAGCGCAGTCGCGACGCGCAGCGCACCGACAGCGCCAGCAGCTCGCGGCGCAGGTCGCCCGGGTCGCTCAGGTCGCGCTCGAAGGTCCGTTCGGCGCCGGCCGACTTGCCCGCGACGTCCGCGACGACCGGTCGCGGGTCGCGGCCGGCCGCCATCGCGGCGAGATGTCCCGCACCGGCCACCCCGAGAGCCCGCCGGAGGGTGTCGTACGGGGTGTCCGCGAGGTCGGCGACCGTCCGGATCCCCAGCCGTCCCAGCGCCTGTCCGGTCGTCGGGCCGACACCCCAGAGGGCGGCCACCGGCAACGGCCGCAGGAAGTCGTCCACCCCGTCGACCGGGACCAGGTGCACCCCGTCGGGCTTCGCCGCCCGCGATGCCAGCTTGGCGAGGGACTTGGTCGGTGCGACGCCGACGGAGCAGGGCAGGCCGAGCTGGTCGGCGACCCGGTGACGGATCAGGGCAGCGATCTGGACGGGTCTGCCGAGGAGCCGACGGGCTCCGGCGACGTCGAGGAAGGCCTCGTCCAGCGACAGCGGCTCGACCAGCGGGGTGATGTCACGCAGGATCCGCATGACCGCGGTGGACACCTGGCCGTACACCCCGTGCTCGGCCGGCACGGTGACGAGTGCGGGGCACAGGGCGCGGGCCCTGGCGACCGGCATCGCCGACGTCACGCCGAACCGCCGGGCCTCGTAGGTGGCCGACAGGACGACGCCCCGGTCGCCCCCGCCGCCGACCGCCACCGGCAGACCGCGCAGGGACGGGTCGGCGCGCACGGCGACCGAGGCGTAGAAGGCATCCATGTCGACGTGCAGGACGTGGCAGCCGTCGTCGCGGTCGGTCCCGGCCGCGGTGTCGAGCCCGGACTGCGACCCACCGACTCCGCCAGCTCCGGCGACCGTGGCGGCTCCTGACGGTCGGGCTGCCGTCCGGGCTTCCGGTCGGGCTGCTGGGCGGGCTTCCGGTCGGGCTTCCGGTCGGACTGCTGGGCGGCCCGTCACACGGCGACCGCGAGCAGGTGCAACCGCCCGGCCACCGCCGCGAAGGCCGGGTCGCCGGCGAGCTCGTCCTCCAGGGCCCGATAGGCGCGCCGGGTGCCGGGGTCGGCGTCGAGCAGCGCGCCGGGCACCAGGTCGGAGACGACCCGCTCACCGCGCACCGACTCGACGGCGAAGCCCGCGGCGGTGACCAGCGCGACCACCTCCCCGCGGTCGAAACGCCACGGCGCCGGGTCCGACGGTCCCCACCGCCCGTCAGCCGCGTGCAGTGCGACCAGCGCCTGTGCCGGGTGTCCGGCCAGCGCGCGCCCGAGGACAGCGGCACCGCGCTGGGGCACGACGACACTGAGCAGGCCGCCACGGACGGTCACAGCACGGACTGCCGCCAGGGCGACCGCGGGATCCTCGACGTACTCCAGGACGTCGTGCAGACACACCAGCCCGGCCCCGCCAGCGTGTGACCCGACGCTCGCCACGTCACCGACGACACCGGTCACCCGGTCGGCCAGCCCCTGTTCCGCCGCCCGCCGGGCGACCGCCGCGATCGCGTCGGGGCTGGGGTCCACGACGCGGACCCGGTGCCCCTGTGAGCCGAGTGCCAGCGCGAGCGTCCCCGATCCGCCGCCGATGTCGAGCACGTCGGCACTGCCGGTGCTGCCGAGCAGCGCGGGGTGGGCAGCGAGGGCGGCTAGCAGCGCCGCGCTCGACGCGACCGGCCGGGAGCGGTCCCGGGCGCCGGGGACCGCCTCGACGCGGTCAGCGCCCGACGAGGCCATCGACGTCCCTCCCCACTCCGCGCTGCGACCGCCCGGACCCACGACTGCCGACCGGACCCACGACTGCCGACCGGACCCGCCACTGCCGACCGGGCCCGCGGTTCCCGCCCGGACCCGAGCCGCCGGCACCCTGCCCGGACCCGGAGCCGACGGCCGTCCAGCGCGCGCCGTCCCCCGGTGGCGGACCGGAGCGGCCGGTGCTGCGACGGTCACGGTAGTGAGCGCGGGCCGCCGGCGGGCGTGCTCAGCAGTACCGAGACGACCCGACGGAAGTCGTCGGCCTCCCGGAGCAGGTCGTCGACCTCGCGCGACGAGGGCGCCGGGCCGCCCCGGCAGACGGCCGACCACCGCCGGTCACAGGCGTCGAAGACGAGCTGCCAGTCGGCGAGAGCTGGGCACGTCTCCGCCATGAGCGCCCAGAGGCCTTCCGGACCTGGGCCTCGCCCGCCGCCGGCCCGGTGCCGGCAGACCGCCCAGGCCGCGTGCATCGCGGCCAGGCGCGCCAGCCCGAACCGGCCGACGCGGTCGCTGCTCGCGGTGGCCTCGACCAGCAGGTCCGCCGAGCGCCTCAACATCGGCCAGGCGGTGCCCGGCCGTTGTCCGCCGTCGCCGACGCCCGCGCGGACCACCTGTCCGACCGCCGCACGGCTGGCCACCGGGGTCACCGAGGCGCCGTCGACCGCCGCGACGCGCAGGCCGGATGTCGACTGCGCTCGTTCGGCCATGGCCTATTCGAACACGTCTTCGACTCCGGAGCAAGGACGCTGCGGCCGGCCACCGATCCGGGCGCGGGCGTTGACAGCACGACGGCGTCGGCCCACTGTCACGTGCACCGGGCGACCGCGCCGGTGCGAGCGCCCGTCGGGTCCGCCGCCGAGCAGGACCTGCCGGAAGGGCCTCGTGGGAGCCACCGACCGCCGTCCACCTCTCGGGCCCACCCGTCCCCGCCGTCCCGCGGCGTCGCGCGACGACTGGCGACGGCCCGTGGTCCTGATCACCGCCGCGCCGCTCGGGCTGCTCGCGGCGCTGGGCGCGGGCTGCACCGGCGCCCCACCCGGAGCCGCGCCCGTGGTCGGGACCACTGCGACATCGGCGCTGCGCCCACCGCCGGCGTCGAGGTCCGCCGTGGCCGCGACGCGCCCGATCCCCGAGCCGACCGGGACACCCGGACCAGGCGGGTCCGCGGCCGGGTGCGCCGTCACGGCCCTGCGGACATCGGCGCTCCCGCGGGCGGTCCCCGGCTTCACCGACGCCGCGCGGCGGCCGGGCGCCACGACCTGGATGGGTGACGACCGTCTCGTCGCCGTCCTCTTCTACTCGATCGACGGCACCCGGACCATGCGGGCCGGCGGCCGGATGACCGCGGACCGGGTGACCAAGATCTTCTGGTACCTCCCGGGCGGTGGGGATCGACTGACCCTGCGAGGCACCGAAGCAGCGTCCGGACGCGCGTTCACCCAGTCGATCGAGGGGATCGGCGGCGGCGCCTTCCCGTCGGTCCCGATCGTGCCCGCCGCCGGGTGCTGGACGCTGACCGCGAGCGTCGGCGCGAGGACCGCAGGGTCGATCACCCTTCCGGTGATCGGGCCGGTGGGCACCTGACCGGCGGCCGGGTGGGCGGGTCCGCGGGCGGCGACAGCTCGGCGTTCGGGCCGGTCACCACGTCCAGGCTGGTGCTCACTCCCCTGCGCACCTCTGACGTCGCCGCCTTCGTGGCGTACCGCCGGGACCCGGACGTCGCCCGGTGGCAGTCCTGGGAGCCGACCTACGCCGAGGAGGACGCCCGGGAGCTGGTCGCCGGACAGCCGACGGCCGGGCTGCCCGACCCGGGTCGGTGGCTGCAGGTCGGGATCCGCGACCGACACACCCGGCAGCTGCTGGGTGACGTCGCGTCCACTGCCTGGCCGACCAGCCGGCGACCTACGAGATCGGCATCACCCTGGCGGCCGCGTCGCAGGGCCGGGGGGTCGCGACGGAGGCCGTGGGCGCTGTCCTGCACCACCTGTTCACCACCGCCGCCGCGCACCGGGTGGTGGCGGCGTGCGACAGCGACAACCAGCCGGTCGCCCGACTCCTGCAGCGCCTCGGCATGCGCCGGGAGTCCAGGCAGGTCGAGGGCGACTTCTCCAAGGGCGGGTGGACGACGCTCGACGGCTACGCGGTGCTCGCCCGGGAGCACCTCGCAGACGGGCGCGCAGGGGCGGGCCTGGCCGGCTGAGGGGGGTGTCCCGCTGACGGTCCACCACGGCCGTCCCGAGGAGGTGGCGGGTGCCGGCTGCCGGGTCGCAGGTGGTTCCTACCCTGGGTCCCATGGAGCCGGGCGCGGGAGTCGAGGCGGTGGCGAGCCCGGCGGCGGCGATCGGGAGCAGCCGTCGACTGGTCCTCCGGGCCCGCGGCGGAGCGGCGGCGGAGCAGGCCCGCCGGGGAGTGTCACCCGGACGGGCTCCGACCGACGCGCCCGTGGTCCGGGTCGACATCTGGGGCGTCCCGTCGCGCTCGGTCCCGGCGGCGTTCGCGGCAATGGCGCACGACCGGGGCATCCGCCGCCGGCCGGGGGTCCAGTTCGCGAAGCTGCTGGGCACGGGGAACGGTCGGACGTTCACCGCCCGCGACGCCGACGTCCACCACTGGGCGCTGCTGACCTGCTCGCCGGACCGGGAGACGGCGCTCGGTCTGGACGCCGACCCGGTGCTGCGCCGCTGGGCCGACCGCAGCGAGGAGCACCTGCGGCTGCTGCTCGACCCGCTGTCCAGTCGGGGCACGTGGTCGGGACGGGAGCCGTTCGGGCGTCCTGCGGCGGGCGCGCGGCCCCGGTGGGACGGGCCGGTCGTCGCGATCACCCGCGCACGGCTCCGGCTGGGCCACCTGCGCCGGTTCTGGGCTGCGGTGCCGCCGGTGTCGGCGAGCCTGCACACCGGCGACGGTCCCGCCCTGGCCGTCGGGATCGGCGAGGCGCCGGTCGGGCTGCAGGGGACGCTGAGTGTCTGGTCGGACCCGCGGACGCTGCAGGCGTGGGCCTACCGCCGCCCCGAGCACCTGGCCGCCGTCCGCGCCACCCCGGTCGAGAACTGGTACGCCGAGGAGCTGTTCGCACGGTTCCGGCTGGTCAATGCCAGCGGCACCTTCGAGCGGCGCGAGCTCGCGTCTGCCCTGTCCGGGGCCGCGGCGGGGCCGGCACCCCCCCTGGGACGCGGATGACGGGTGCTGCCACCCGCCCGGGGCGGAGCCGCCGCGGCGGCCTCGCGCCCCGCGCGACGCCGACGCCGGGTGCCGGCGCCCGCACCGCGGGCATCGCTGCGGCCGTGCTGGCCGTGGCGACGGTCGGCCTGCAGATCGCCTACCCGCCGTCCTCGCCAGCCACCCGGTCCACCCTGTCGGTCGTCACCGTCCTGGTCTTCGCCGCAGCCGGCGTCGCTGACGCGCTGCGGGTCGGTGGGGTCCGTGCGGCCGGCGGGCTGCTCGCGAGCGGAGCCGTGCTCGGTGGTGCCGCCGAGGTCCTCGGGGTGCACACCGGCTGGCCCTTCGGCGCGTACGCCTACACCGGGACCCTCGGGCCGCAGGCGCTCGGGGTGCCGCTCGTCGTGCCCCTCGCCTGGACGATGGCGACCTGGCCGGCGTGGCGGGTCGCCGGTCTGATCGGGGCCGGGGCGAGCCTCGGCCGACGCTCCCGCCGGTGGCTGCGGTGGCTGGGCGGGACCTGGGCGCTGGCGTCCTGGGACCTGTTCCTCGACCCGCAGATGGTGGCGGGCGGGCACTGGCGGTGGCTGCACCCCCGTCCCGCGCTCCCCGGGGTCGACGCGATCCCGCTGTCGAATGACCTCGGGTGGCTGCTCACGGCCGCGGTGGTCGTCGGGGCGCTGGAGGCGCTGGTGGGCCGGCGGCTCGACCCCGCGGACCCGCCCGGCCTGGTGGTTGGGCTGCTCGCCGGCTGGACCTGGATCGGGGGGATCGTCGCCAACGCGGCCTTCTTCCACCGGCCGGGGGTGGCACTCGTCGGCGGGGTGGCGATGGGGCTCGTCGCGATCCCGGTGATCCAAGGTCAGCTGGCCGGGCGACGGCCCCGGGCACCCGGGGAGCGGGGATCGCGGCTGCGGCCAGCGGCGGCGCACCCGCTGTCCCGGCGCCCGTCCGGAGGCGCTGCCGCCACGCACGGCGAGGACCGACGCGGCGGCTGGGAGTCGCGGTGACCGCGACGGTGCCGACCACGACGGTGCCGACCGCGGTGCGGGGCGGCGGCGCGCTGGCCGGCGGCGCGCTTGCCGGCGGCGCGCTTGCCGGCGGCGCGCTTGCCGGCGGGGTGCTGGCCGGCACGGTCCTGGCGGGCACGGTCCTGGCCGCCGCACTGACGGTGCACACGGTCCTCAACCTGCGCGTCCTGCGCCGCCCGCCAGCGGTCGGGGACTGCCCGGCCTCGCAGCCGGTCCTCGCCGTCCTGCTCCCGCTGCGCGACGAGGCCACCAGGGTGGAGCCCTGCCTGACCGCCCTCCTCACGGCGATGGACCGCTACGAGGAACACGGGTCGACGGCGACGGCGACGGCGGCCGCGGTTCCGGTTGCGGTTGCGGTTGCGGACGACACAGCCGGGCCGGTCCGGTCGCCGGCGGCACCCGGATGGCGCCCGGTCGAGCTGGTGGTCTGCGACGACGGCTCGACCGACGACACCGCCGGCGTCGTCCGCCGCGTCGTCGGTGGCGACCCCCGGGTCCGGATCCTGACCGGCGATCCGCTGCCCGCCGGCTGGCTCGGGAAGCCGCACGCCTGCGCACAGCTGGTCCGCGCCGCCGACCCCCGCGCCGAGGTCCTGGTGTTCCTCGACGCCGACGTGGTGCTCGCACCCGACGCCCTGGTCCGGTCGGTGGCGCTGCTGGCCACGACCGGACTCGACCTCGTCTGTCCCTACCCCCGCCAGGTCGTCGTCGGCGTGGTCCAGCGTCTGGTGCAGCCGCTGCTGCAGTGGAGCTGGGCCACGACGCTCCCGCTGCGCCTGGCCGAACGATCCCCGCGGCCGAGTCTCGGGGCAGCCAACGGCCAGCTGCTCGTCGTCGACCGCGGCGTCTACGACCGGGCCGGTGGCCACGATGCCGTCCGCGGCGCCGTCCTGGAGGACCTCGCGCTGCTCCGGGCGGTCAAGGCGATCGGCGGCTACGGCGGGGTCGTCGACGGCACCGAGGTCGCGACCTGCGCGATGTACGACGACACGGCGGGCCTGGTCGCCGGCTACACCAAGTCACTCTGGGCGGCGTTCGGGCCGCCGCCGGCCGCCGGCGCACTGGCGACCGTGCTGCTGGTGGCCTACGTCCTGCCGGCCGCCGCGATGCTGGCCGGCAGCCCGGTCGGGGCACTCGGCTATGCCGCCGGTGTCGCCGGGCGCCTCGCCGTTGCCCGCCGGACCGGCGGTCGCCTCGCCGACTGTCTTGCGCACCCGCTGTCGGTGCTCGCGCTCACCGCCCTGCTCGGCCGCTCCTGGCAGGCCCGCCGCGCCGGGACCCTGAGCTGGCGCGGCCGACCGGTGGTGCCTGCGGTAGCCGAGGGTCCCGGTTCGGACGGCCTCGGACCGGACGGCACCGGACCGGCTGGCAGCGCCGCTTCCCGCCCCGGACCCGCTGACACCGCCCCAGCCGACACCGAGCAGGTCGGCCGGGTGCGGCCGTGAGCCGCGTCGTCGTCATCGGCGCGGGGGTCGGCGGACTGTCGGTGGCGGTCCGGCTGGCGAAGGCCGGCCACCAGGTCACCGTCTGCGAGCGCAGCGCGCGGACCGGCGGGAAGCTCGGACGCTTCGAGCGCGACGGCTTCCGGTTCGACACCGGACCGCACCTGCTCACGCTGCCGGCCGCGCTGCGCGACACCTTCCGGGCGAGCGGCCGCCCGCTGGAGCGGGAGCTGGACATCGTCCCGGTCGAGCCCGGCTGCCACTACCGCTTCCCCGACGCCACCGAGCTCGACCTGCCCGGGGCCGGTGTCTTTCGGGTCGTCACGGCGATCAGCGAGGCCCTCGGCCCGGCCGCCGGGGCGCAGTGGCAGGCCCTCGCGACCCGGGCGTCCGCGGTCTGGGACCTGACGCGGCGGCCCTTCCTCGAACAGCCCCTCGGTCCGCGCGACCTGGTGCACCTGGCCCGGCGGCCGAGTGACATCGCGACCGTCGCCCCCTGGCAGACCGTGCGCGGGATCGGTCGCCAGTACCTCACCGACCCCCGCCTGCGGCTGCTGCTCGAGCGGTTCGCGACCTACACCGGCTCCGACCCGCGCCGCGCCCCGGCCGCGCTGGTGACGGTGCCGCACCTCGAGCACTCCTTCGGCACCTGGTACGTCCCGGGTGGCCTGTACGGGATCGCCGAGGCCCTCACCCGGCGTGCCGAGACGCGGAGGGTGACGCTGCGCTGCAACGCCGAGGTGGTCGCGGTGACCCTGGGCGGGGGCCGCGTCGACGGGGTCCGCCTGGCCGACGGCGAGGAGCTGCCGGCCGACGTCGTCGTTGCCGACGCCGACGCCGCCCACGTCTACGGCCGCCTGCTCCCGGCGCAGCTGCCCGCGGCCCGCCGGGCCCGCCGGCGCCTCGCCCGGTCGACCCCGTCGCTGTCCGGTTTCGTGCTGCTGCTCGCCCTGCGGGGCCGCACGCCGGGCCTGCGCCACCACAGCGTCTTCTTCGCCGAGGACTACGACGACGAGTTCGACTCGGTGTTCGGCCGCCGCGGCCGCGGCGGTGCGATCCGCCGCGCCGCCCGCCCGACACCGGACCCGGTGGTCTACGTCAGCGCACCCGACGACCCCGCGACCCGGCCCGACGAGGACCACGAGGCGCTCTTCGTGCTCGTCAACGCCGCCCGCCACGGCGACCCCGCCGCCGACCCGACGACGGTCGACTGGACCGCACCCGGTCTCGCCGACGCCTACGCCGACCGGGTGCTCGCCGTGCTGGCGGAGCGCGGGCTGGACCTGCGCGACCGCGTGCTGTGGCGAGAGATCCGCACGCCCGCGTCGCTGGAGTCGGCGACGGCGGCACCCGGCGGCGCGATCTACGGCACGTCGTCCAACGGCCCGCGGGCGGCCTTCCTGCGGGCCGCCAACGCGACCGACGTGCCGGGACTGTTCTGCGTCGGCGGCTCGGCGCACCCCGGCGGCGGGCTGCCGCTGGTCAGCCTCTCGGCGAAGATCGTGGCCGAGCTCGTCGGCGCTGCCTGAGCCCACGCGGTCGGGCGCAGGTCGGGCGCGGGCTCGATGCTCAGCGCGGGGTCGATGGTCAGCGCAGGGTCCGGCGCAGCCAGCGCAGGACCGTCACCACCCCGACGACGTGGGCCGCGGCCCAGACCCCCGCGCCGGCCGTCGCCCAGGCCGCGACCGCTCCGTCACCGTGGCCGGGGAGCACCGCGGCGGCCAGCATGAACAGCGCCGCGACCAGCACCCGCGTCGGGCGCTCGGACACCGTCACGACGCCGACCTCGTCGAGGCCGGCGGCGGTCCCCCGAGCCCGGGCGTACTCCTGGAAGCCGGTCAGCGCGCCGCCCGCGGCCACCAGGACGCCGGGCGCCCCGAGTGCCCACAGGGCGAGCAGGTAGGCGACGTCGGCGACCCGGTCGGAGACCGAGTCCAGGACGAAGCCCCACCGGCTCGACCGCCCCGTCAGGGCGGCGACCGCGCCGTCGAGGTTGTCCGACACCCCGCTGAGCACCGTGAGCAGCGAGGCCGCCAGGGCCGCGCCCGCCGGTGGGACACCGACGCGGATGGAGACGGCGGCCAGCGGGACGGCCACCGCGAGCAGCACCGCACCGGCGGTGACGGTGTCCGGACCGACCCCGGCCCGGGCCAGCGCGCGGGCCGGTGCGTGCACCAGCCCCAGCCAGCGCGCCACGAGCGGGGTGGCCCCGGGGTCGTGGCCCTGGTGCAGCGCCGACCACCGGCGCAGGTACTCGGCCCGGTCGGGCAGCTCCGGGCGGGTCCGGGATCGCGTCAGCTGCCCAGCCCGAGGTCGTCGCAGATCCGCCGGGTGGCCGGTGAGCGGTTGAGGGTGATGAAGTGCAGCCCCGGCACCCCGGCGGCGAGCAGCTCCTCGCACATCGCGCGGGCGTGCGCCAGTCCGACCGCCCGCACCGCCGCCGGGTCGTCGCCGACCGCCTCCAGGCGCGCCCGCAGCGGCGCCGGCAGCGGCGCCCCCATCAGGATCGCGAAGCGCTCGATCTGGCCGAGGTTCGTCACCGGCATGATCCCCGGCACGATCGGGATGTCGACGCCGAGCGCGGTGACCCGGTCCCGCAGCCGCAGGTAGTCCGCGGCGTCGAAGAACATCTGGGTGATCGCGAACCGGGCGCCCGCGCGGGCCTTGGCGGCCAGCACCCGGTCGTCGGCGGCGGCGTCGACCGACCGCGGGTGCCGCGTCGGGAACGCGGCGACCCCGACACAGAAGTCACCGACCGCCCGGGCGAGCTCCACCAGCTCGTCGGCGTGGTCGAGGCCGTCGGGATGGCGCCGCCAGGTCCCGCCGGGGTCGCCCGGCGGGTCCCCGCGCAGCGCCAGCACGTTGCGCACCCCGGCCTCGGCGTAGGAGCCGAGGATGTGGCGCAGCTGGGCGATGTCGTGGTCGACCACGGTGAGGTGGGCGAGGGGCAGCATGGTGGTCTCGGCGGCGATCCGCCGGGTCAGCTCGATCGTGAACTGCCGACCGGAGCCGCCCGCACCGTAGGTCACCGACACGAACGACGGGTGCAGCGCCTCGAGGTCGTGCAGGGTGCGCCACAGCGCCCGCGCGCCGTCGGCGTCACGCGGCGGGAAGAACTCGAAGGAGACGGCCAACCGGCCGGCGAGCACCCGGTCGGCGATCACGTCGGCGACGGCGCCGGACTGCTCCGGGCGGACCGGCGCGACGCTGGCCTGACCACGCGTCATGCACGAAGGCTACGACCGGCTGCGCGCGGACGGTCGGCGGCTGGCGTCCGGCTGACCAGCGGCCGGCGACCGGCCCGGCCCAGGTCCCGGCTCGGGGCCTCGCCTACGGTGACGAGGTGCCGACCGAGACGTCCACGCCGTGGCCAGCCGTCCAGACGGCCGAGGGGTTCAGCCGGGAGGCGGTCCAGCAGCGCCTGGCCACCTTCCTGACCGCGAAGGGCCGCCAGCTCGCCGGCATCTCCCCCGACCTGGCCGAGGTGCACGCGGCGGCCACCGACCTGCTCGCCGGCGGCAAGCGGCTGCGCCCGGCGTTCCTCTACTGGGGCTGGCGGGCCGCCGGCGGCGCGGTCACCTCAGGCGCCGACGAGGCCGGCGTCCTGACCGCGGCCGCGGCCCTGGAGCTGCTGCAGGCCAGCGCCCTCGTCCACGACGACGTGATGGACGGCTCGGAGCTGCGCCGGGGGCTGCCGGCCGCGCACCGTCGGTTCGCGGCGCGACACCGCTCCAGCAGCTGGGTCGGCTCCCCCGAGGGCTTCGGGACCGGCGCCGCGATCCTCCTTGGCGACCTCTGCCTGTCCTGGTCCGACGAGCTCCTGCGGACCTGCGGGCTCCAGCCGGCACGGCTGCTGCCGGCGATGCGGCTGTTCGACGACATGCGCACCGAGGTCATCGCCGGGCAGTACCTGGACCTGGTCGAGCAGGCCACCGGCGGGGCGTCCGTCGAGCGCGCGCTCGTCGTCGTGCGCTTCAAGTCGGCGAAGTACACCGTCGAGCGGCCGCTGCACGTCGGGGCCGTCCTCGCCGGTGCGGACCCGTCGTTCGTCGACGCCCTGTCCGCCTACGGCATGCCCCTCGGTGAGGCGTTCCAGCTCCGCGACGACGTGCTGGGGGTGTTCGGCGACCCGTCGGTGACCGGCAAGCCGGCGGGCGACGACATGCGGGAGGGCAAGCGGACGGTCCTCGTCGCCGAGGCGCTCACCCGCGCGACCCCGACGCAGGCCCGGGTCTTCCGCCGGTTCCTCGGTGACCCGTCGCTGTCCGCGGAGGGCCTCGCCGCGCTGCGCGACGTGGTCGTCCGGACCGGCGCGCTGCAGCGGGTCGAGGACCGGATCGAGACCCTCACCCGGGACTGCCTGCAGGCACTCGACGCCGCCGGTGTCACCGACCCGGCCGCGGCGGACGCACTGCGCGGCCTGGCTGACGCCGCGACCCGACGGGTCGTGTGAGCGCCCCCGCCGGGGCCCCCGGACAGCCGCTGACCCCCACCCCGACGGTGACGCCGACAGTGACGCCACCGGTGATCTCGCACAGCGGGAGCCATCCGCTCGGGCCGAGGCCGCGCGCCAGCCGCGGCCGTCGGTCGGGCCGTCGGGTCCGGACCGTGAGCGGGCCGACCGACCACGTCGTGGTGGTGGGGGCCGGCCTCGCGGGGCTGTCGACGGCGCTGCGCCTCGCCGGGGCCGGACGGTCGGTGACGGTGCTCGAGCGCGCCGGCGTCCCGGGCGGGCGCGCGGGCCTGCTCGTCGACGGCGGCTACCGCTTCGACACCGGCCCGACGGTCCTGACCATGCCCGAGCTGATCGCCGACGCGCTGGACTGCGTCGGGGAGTCCCTCGAGGACTGGCTCGACCTGGAGCCGGTCCGCCCCCTCTACCGGACCTTCTTCCACGACGGGTCGACCCTCGACGTGCACGCCGACCCGGCGGAGATGGCCGCCGAGATCGAGACCGTGTGCGGACCGGCGGAGGCGGCCGGCTACCGCCGTTTCGTCGAGTTCGTGTCGGCGATGTACCGCGTCGAGATGCGCACGTTCATCGACCGCAACCTGGACTCCCCCCTCGACTTCGCGGGCACCGATCTCGCGCGCCTCGTCGCACTCGGCGGGCTGCGCCGCCTCGCCCCGAAGGTGCAGCAGTACCTCAAGGACCCGCGCACCCAGCGGGTGTTCTCCTTCCAGGCCATGTACGCCGGCCTATCGCCCTACGACGCCCTCGCCATCTACTCCGTCATCGCGTACATGGACTCCGTCGCCGGCGTGTGGTTCCCCAAGGGCGGCATGCACGCCGTCCCCCGCGCACTCGCCGGGGCAGCGGCGAAGCACGGCGTCGCGTTCCGGTACGACACCGAGGTCACCCGCGTCGAGCTGGCCGGGAGCCGGGCGGTCGCGGTGCACACCGCCGACGGCGAGCGGATCGCCTGCGACGCGGTCGTCCTGAGCCCCGACCTGCCGGTGGCCCGGCGCGACCTGCTCGGCCACCCGCTGCGCCGGCGCCTGGACTTCTCACCGTCCTGCGTCACGATGAACGTCGGCTCGACCCGCAGCTACTCCCAGATCGGGCACCACAACATCCACTTCGGGCGGGAGTGGCGCGGGGTGTTCGACGACCTCGTCCATGCCAAGCGGCTCATGCGCGACCCCGCCTACATGGTCACCAACTCCAGCGCGTCCGACCCGAGCCTCGCCCCGCCCGACCGCCAGTCCTACTGGATCCTCTTCCCGGCACCCAACCTGGACGGCCCGATCGACTGGAAGCAGGCCGCGGGGCCCTACCGCGACGAGATGATCGCGACGCTGGAACGCGACGGCTACGTGGGCTTCGGCGACGGGATCGAGGTCGAGCACCTCACGACACCGCTGGACTGGCAGGCCCGCGGGATGGAGCGCGGGGCGCCGTTCGCGGCCTCGCACAGCTTCGCCCAGACCGGGCCGTTCCGGCCGTCGAACCTGTGGGGGGACAACGTGGTGTTCGCCGGGTCGGGGACCCAGCCCGGCGTCGGGGTGCCGATGGTGCTGATCTCCGGCCGGCTCGCCGCCGAGCGGATCACCGGGCCCGACCCCGCCTACCGCTCGCGCGCCTGGCGCTGACCGACGGCGGTCGTCGCGCACCGACCCCGGTAGGTTCTGCACCCGCCATGTGCCGACCCGACGCGACGCCCGTCCCCAGCCGTTCCCGACACCGGCCGGCGAGACCGACCGTCGGTGGTCCCGGCCGACAGAGGCCGCAGCGCGGCCGGCGACAGGGCCGGACCGCTGAGGCGGTGAGTCAGCAGTGCGGCGGGCGTGGCCGGCGGACCGACTCGTGAGCCGCGCCGAGCTCGACGCCGCCGGGATCACCGGGACCGAGCTGCGGGCCTCCTACGGCCGCTGCGAGGAGCTGACGCGACGCCACGGCAAGACCTACCACCTGGCGACCAAGCTGCTCCCCCCGTCGCGGCGACCGGCCGTGTACGCCCTCTACGGGCTCGCCCGCCACGCCGACGAGATCGTCGACGACCTCGACGACGACCGGCCCGTGGCCGCGAAGGCCGCCGACCTCGCCGGCTTCGCCGGGCGGTTCGCCGACGACCTCGCGACGGGCGCGTCGACGCACCCGGTGCTCCGGGCGGTCGTGCACGCGGTCGGCGAGTGGCGGATCGACCCCGCGCTGTTCCCGCCGTTCTTCGCGTCGATGGCGATGGACCTGACCGTCGACCGCTACGCGACCTGGGAGGACCTGCTCGGCTACGTGCACGGGTCAGCGGCGGTCATCGGGCTGCAGATGCTGCCGGTCCTCGGCGTCACCGGGCCCGACGTGGACCTCGCGCGGTCCGGGGCGCGCGACCTCGGGATCGCGTTCCAGCTCGCCAACTTCTGCCGCGACGTCGGGGAGGACCTCGACCGCTCGCGGGTCTACCTCCCCGAGGCCGACCTTGCGCGCTTCGGCCTGACCCGCGCCGACCTCGAGCGCCGGGTCGTCGACGAGCGGGTCCGGAGGCTGCTGATGTTCGAGATCGCGCGGGTGCACGCCCTCCGCGACGCCGCCGCCCGCGGGATCGCGATGCTCGACCCCGTCAGCCGCCCGTGCATCGCGGCCGCGCTCTCGCTGTACTGCGGGATCGCCGACCAGGTCGCCGCCATCGACTTCCAGGTGTTCGACGCCCGCGCCACCGTCTCGCTGCCGACCCGCCTCGGCGTCGCCGGCCGGGCACTGGCGGAGCGGCGGCGGGCGCAGCGACGGGACGCCCGGTGGCGGCAGGTGGCACGGACCGACCGCTGAGCCCGGAGCTGCCCGATCACGCGGTGGGTCAGAAGGCGAGTGCCTGGGCCCGGCGCCGGACCTCGGTACCCCGGTTCTCCCGGAGCGCGGTGATCGGCGAGCCGGGCAGGGTCTCCTCCGCGGTGAACAGCCAGGTGATCGCCTCGGGCACCGAGTACCCGTTGTCGGCCAGCACGGTGAGGGTGCCCGCAAGCCCCTTGACCACCCGGCCGTCGGCGACGAACGCGGCCGGGATGCTCAACACCCGCCGGTCCCCACGGCGCACCGCGGCCAGCTGACCCTCCCGCAGGTACTGACGGACCTTGGTCACGTCGGCGTCGAGCGCCGCGGCGATGTCCGGGACGGTCGCCCAGTCCCCGACCAGTGCGTCCAGCTCGGCGGTGCTCGTCTCCGACGGGCTCGCCTCGGGGCTGTCCCCGTCCGCCGTGACAGCGCCCGCCGTGACGGGCGTCCCGGACGTGCCAGCCCCCGACGGGTCAGCGCCCGACGTGCCGGCGCTCGACGTGACAGGCGGGCCGGACCGGCGGTCGAGAGCCGCCCGGCCACCGCCAGCCGTGCGGCGGACGCGGGTCGAGGCGCGCAGCGTGCTCATGGACCCAGCGTAGGAGCGCCCGCCTGCAGGACCCCTTCCCGAGTGGTGCGGCCGGCCCCCGCGCGCGGTACCCCCGGCACCCGGCCGGGCTGACCGCGGAGGATCGGGGGATGGCCGGTGAGCGGGAGGTCGACGTCGTCATCGCCGGGGGCGGGCCGGCCGGCCGCGCCCTGGCGGCGGAGCTCGCCGTCCGCGGGGCCACGGTGCTGCTGGTCGACCCGCACCCGGAGCGCCCGTGGCGCGCCACCCACTGCGGCTGGGCGGACGAGCTCGCCCGGGCCCCGGGGTTCGACCCGGTCCGGTCGGTGGCCCGGACCCTGCCGCGCGCTGTGGTGCGCGACCGCCACGGCCGCGAGACCGCGCTCGGTCGGACGTACGTCCTGCTCGACCCGGCCGGGGCGCCGGCTGTGCTGCGCGAGCGCGCCCACGGTTCGGGCAACGCCGAGGAGGCAGCCGGGCGGGTCGCCCTGACCGTGGCAGCCGGACCGGGCACGACCGGGACGGGGACCGGGACCGGCGCCGGTTCCCAGCGGGTGGTCGTCGACACCGGGGACGGCCAGGTGGCCGCGCGCCTGCTGGTCGACGCTGGCGGAGCCGGCAGTGTGCTGTCCGCCGGCGGGGCCGGCAGTGTGCGGTCCGCTGGCCGGCCCGGCGGTGTGCTGGCTGACGACGGGCGGAAGCCGGCGTCGGGGGCGCGGCTCTGGCAGTGGGCGGCCGGGCTGGCCGGCGTCGTCTCGCCGGCTCCGGTCCCCGACGGTGGTGCCGTCGTCATGGACTGGTCCGGTGGACTGCCGCTGCCCGGTGAGCCGGCGGGGATCCCGCGCAGCTTCGGCTACGTCCTGGACCTCGGGGGCGGCCGGTACCTCGTGGAGGAGACCGTCCTGGCGGGTCCGCGGGTGGTCGGCGTGCTGCCGGCACTGCGGGCGCGGCTGTCCCAGCGCCTCGACCGGGCCGGCCTGGTCGTCGCTCCCGACGCCGTCGCGGAGCACGTCGCGATCCCGCTGGACGTCGGGGTCCGCCGCGCGCACGGCGGGGTCCTGCCGGTCGGCGTGGCAGCCGGGACGGTGCACCCCGCCAGCGGCTACTCCGTCACCAGCGCCCTGCGGACCGCCCCCGGGGTCGCCGACGCGGTGGTCGCCGCCCTGCGCGCCGGCCGGTCGCCCGCCGCGGTGGCCGCCGCCGGGTCGGCCGCCCTGTGGACGCCGGGCCGCCGCCTGGCGCAGCGGCTGCTCAGCCGCGGGGTGGCGACCACCGCCGCGACCGGACCCGACGACCTCGCCGACTTCTTCGCGGCCTTCTTCGCCCTCCCGGTGCGGCGCTGGTCGGCCTACCTCGCCCAGCCCGTCGACGCGGTGGGCGTCGCCGCGACCATGACAGCGCTGTTCGCCGACCTGCCACTTCGGGACCGGTCAGCCCTGGCCGCCCGCTGGCTGCGTCCGCGACCGGCCCCAGACACCAGGGACACGCCAGCTCGACTCCCGTCCCGAGCACGGCAGCGTCCCTAGGATCCCGGACACCGGGGAGGGTCCGGGTCGGTCGGGAGGTGTGGTGGTCGCGACGGTGCCCGAGCTCCTCGCCGGGCAGCTCCTGGACGGCCGGTACCGGATCGTCGGCCGGATCGCCCGGGGCGGGATGGCCACCGTCTACGAGGCGCTGGACACCCGGCTGCACCGCGACGTGGCCGTGAAGGTCATGCACGCCGCCCTGGCCCGCGACGAGGACTTCGTCGACCGGTTCATCCGCGAGGCCCGGTCGGCCGCCCGGCTGTCCCACCCGAACGTGGTGGCCGTGTTCGACCAGGGTTCCCAGCACGACGACCGGACGGGCGAGGACTGCGTCTACCTCGTCATGGAGCTGGTCCGCGGTCGCACCCTGCGCCAGCTCGTCCGCGAGCGCGGACCGCTGTCGCCGGTCGACGCCCTCGCCGTCCTGGAGCCGGTGCTGGCTGCCCTCCGCGCCGCGCACGACGCGGGGATCGTGCACCGCGACGTGAAGCCGGAGAACGTGCTGCTGGCCGACGACGGGCGCGTGGAGGTCGCCGACTTCGGGCTCGCCCGCGCCGTGGACGCCGCCGGCGCTGACACCGCCACCCGCGGGGTGCTCCTCGGCACGGTGTCGTACCTGGCGCCGGAGCAGGTGGTCGACGGTCGGGCCGATGCCCGCACCGACGTCTACTCCGCCGGGATCGTGCTGTTCGAGATGCTCACCGGCTGCAAGCCGCACGAGGGCGACTCACCGATCTCGGTGGCCTTCAAGCACGTCAACGACGACGTCCCCCGGCCGTCCGCGCTCCGCCCCGGCATCCCGCCCGCCGTGGACCGCCTGGTCCGGCGGGCGACCGACCGCGACGCCGACCGGCGCTTCGCCGACGGGCGGGAGTTCCTCGACGCGGTCCGCAGCACCCGCGAGCTGCTCCGTCGGCACCCCGACCGCCCGCTCGCCGGCGCGCACGCACTCGGCGGTGCCCGGGACGGGGACCGGCGCCCGACCGGCGCGGGTCCGACCGGCCCGGGTCCGACCGACCAGGGCCCGACCGGCGCGGGGTCGGGTCCCGCGAACGGGTCCCGGACCGGGCAGCCCGCCGGCGCCTCTCCGGCGGCTCCGGCGGCTGCCCCGGCCCGCCCGGGCGGATCGGTGGCCGCGGACCGGGCCGCGGTCGCCACGGCCGTCGGGTCCGGTACCCGTTCCGTCCTTGCCGCCCAGCGTCGCCGGACCCTCGCCCGGCGGCGTCGGCGACGCGGGGTGGCGGCGGTCGTCGGGGTGGTCGTGCTCGCCCTGGTCGTCGGCGCCCTCGCGTGGTATGTCGGCATCGGGCGCTTCGCCGCGGTCCCGCGGCTGTCCGGCCTGCCCGAGGTCCAGGCCGAGCAGCAGGCGCAGTCGGCGGGCCTGCGGGTCCGGGTCGCGGCCCAGGCGTGGGACGACGCCACGCCGGCGGGCTACGTCATCAGCGCGTCGGACCCGGCGCGAATCCGGCTCCCGCGGGGCGCGACGGTCGGCCTGGTGGTCTCCCGCGGGGCCCAGCGCCACGTCGTCGCGGCCGTGGTCGGCCTGCAGCAGTCGGCGGCGGTCACGGAGCTCGCCCGCGTCGGCCTGCTCGCCGCGCCGGTCAGGGGGGTCTGGGACGCGGTGCACCCGGTCGGGCAGGTGCTGTCCACCGATCCCGCCGCCGGCCAGTCCGTCAGCCGGGCCACCCCGGTCGTCCTCACCGTGTCCCGCGGGCCGCAGCCGGTCGACGTCCCGGACGTGGTCGGCCAGAGCGACACCGCCGCGTCGACCGCGGTGAGCGGCGCCGGGGTCGACGTCGCCCTGGCGCAGGCGCCGTCGGTCACGGTGGCGGCGGGTCACGTCATCGCCCAGCACCCCGCCGCCGGACCGGTCAGCCCGGCCACCGTCGTGACCCTCGTCGTGTCGACCGGGCCGGCGCCGGTCACGGTGCCGTGGTCGGTCCTCGGTGAGTCGACGGCGACCGCGATCCGCCAGCTGAGCGCCCTCGGGTTGCACGTCCAGGTCCGGCGCAGCGGCCTGTACGTCGGGCTCGGCCGGGTGGTCTCGGCCGGCGGCCTCGCCGGGACGCGCGTCGTGCCCGGCTCGACCGTCGTGCTGTCCGTCCTCTAGGCCCCGGCGTCGGGCCCGAGGTCAGGCGCGCTGGCCGAGCAGCTCGGCGACCTCGAACGCGAGGTCGAGGCTCTGGTTGCGGTTGAGGCGGGGGTCGCACAGGGTCTCGTAGCGGTCGGCCAGGTCCGCCTCCAGCAGCTTGTCGCCGCCGCCGACGCACTCGGTGACGTCGTCGCCCGTCAGCTCGACGTGCAGCCCGCCGGGCCAGGTGCCCAGGCTCCGGTGGACCTCGAAGAAGCCGTGGACCTCGTCGAGCACGTCGTCGAAGCTGCGGGTCTTCAGACCACCCGCGGCGGTGTAGGTGTTGCCGTGCATCGGGTCGCAGACCCACCCGACCTGGGCGCCGCTGGCGGTGACCTTCGCCACCAGGTCCGGCAGCAGCGCGCGGACCTTGCCGGCGCCCATCCGTGTGATGAAGGTCAGGCGGCCGGGGATCCGGTCGCGGTCGAGGCGGTCGATCAGCGCGAGGGCGTCGTCGGCGGTCGTGGTCGGGCCGAGCTTGACCGCGACCGGGTTGCGGATGCCCGCGGCGAAGGCGACGTGCGCGTCGTCGAGGTCGCGGGTGCGCTCCCCGATCCACACCAGGTGCGCCGACGTGTCGTACGGCGTGCCGGTCCGCGAGTCGATCCGGGTGAGGGGCAGCTCGTAGTCCAACAGCAGCGCCTCGTGGCTGGTGTAGAAGTCCACCGACCGGAACTCCGCCGGGTCGGCGCCGCAGGTGTGCAGGAAGCGGATCGCCCGCTCGATGCTGTCGGCCAGCCCGGAGTAGCGCTGGCCGACCGCGGAGGACGCCACGAAGTCGTGGTTCCAGGCGTTGACCTCGTGCAGGTCGGCGTAGCCCCCGCTCACGAACGCCCGGAGCAGGTTGAGCGTCGCGGTCGACGCGTGGTAGGCCCGCAGCAGCCGCTCCGGGTCGGGTCGGCGGGCCTCGGGAGTGAAGTCGAAGCCGTTGACGCTCTCGCCGAGGAAGGCGGGCAGCGTCACCCCGTCGCGGGTCTCGTCCTCCCGTGACCGCGGCTTGGTGAACTGGCCGGCGATCCGGCCCACCTTCACGACCGGGACCTCGGCGGCGTACTGCAGCACGACGGCCATCTGGAGGACGGTCTTCAGCCGGGCCCGGATCGCGTCGGCCGTCACCCCGGCGAAGGTCTCGGCGCAGTCCCCGCCCTGCAGCACGAAGGCGTTCCCGCGGGCGACGTCGCCGAGGCGGTCGCGCAGCTGGTCGCACTCACCGGCGAACACCAGGGGCGGCTGCACGGCGAGCCGCGCCCGGGCATCGGCGACCGCGGCCTCGTCCGACCACCGCGGCTGGTGGCGCGCGTTGCGGGCCAGGACCGAGGCGCGGAACGCGGCCAGCAGCTGGGCCTTGACGGCCGGGTCGACGACCGTGTCCGCCGCCCCCACCGCACGAGTCGTCTGCACCGGCCAAGGGTAGGGGCCGGCGGACCCTCGCGGCGGCGACCCGGACCGGTGCCGCGGACCTCGTCAGCCCAGGTCGGCCCGCGAGCCCAGCTTGTCCCGGACGGCCCGAGCAGGAGCCCCGCGGGCTGGACGCTCAGCCGAAGAAGAGGGCAGCCTCGGCGTACTGCGACGGCGGGACGACCTTGAGCGTCCCGGTGGCCTCCGCCAGCGGGACGCGGACGATCTCGGTGCCGCGCAGGGCGACCATCGTCCCCCAGTCCTCGTCTGCGACCGCCTGGGCGGCGCCGACGCCGAGGCGGGTCCCGAGCCAGCGGTCGTAGGCGGTCGGGCTGCCGCCGCGCTGGATGTGCCCGAGGACCGACGCCCGGGTCTCCAGCCCGGTCCGGGCCTCGATCTCCTTCGCCAGGGTCTCCCCGGCACCGCCGAGCAGGGCGTGGCCGAACGCGTCGGTGTCGCCCGACCGGGTCGCCAGCGAGCCCTCGGCCGGGGTCGCACCCTCCGCCGTGACGACGACCGCGTAGCCGTCCTGCGCGTGGGCCGCCATCACCTGCTCACACACCGCGGCGATGTCGTAGGGCACCTCCGGGACGAGGGTGACCGCAGCCGAACCGGCGATCCCGGTGCGCAGCGCGATCCAGCCCGCATGGCGTCCCATGACCTCCGCCACCAGCACCCGGTGGTGCGAGCGCGCCGTCGTGTGGAGGCGGTCGACGGCCTCCACCGCGATGGAGACCGCGGTGTCGTAGCCGAAGGTGTAGTCGGTGCCGGACAGGTCGTTGTCGATGGTCTTCGGGACGCCGACGGCATGGACGCCCGCCTCGACCAGCTTGGTGGCGACCCCGAGGGTGTCCTCCCCGCCGATCGCGACCAGGGCGTCGATGCCGAGCTCGGCGAGGTTGCGGCGGATCGTCTCGACCCCGCCGTCCACCGCGAACGGGTTCGTGCGGGAGCTGCCGAGGATGGTGCCGCCGACCGGGAGGATCCCGCGGACGTCGGCCGGGGTGAGCGGGCGCGTCAGGCGCTGCAGGGGGCCCTTCCACCCGTCGAGGAACCCGATGCTCTCGGCGCCGTGCTCCTGGGCGCTCACCCGGACGACAGCCCGCAGGACCGCGTTCAGTCCCGGGCAGTCCCCGCCCCCGGTGAGCAGTCCGATCCTCGTGGCCACGTCGCCCCTCCCGACTCGGGCCCGCCCCGCGCGGCGGGCCGGGGCGACCCTAGGTCAGCTCCGTCGGCGCCGGCTGCCGCGCTCGGCCGCCGCGCTCTCCTTGACGGTCCGGGCGTCGGTGTCGCTCACCGGCAGCCCGGTCATCTCCGCGAGGGTCGACATGAGCGCCTGCGTGACCGCGCGGAGCAGCTCGCCGTCCACCGGACGGCCCTGCCACGGCGACAGGTCGACCGGCGGCCCGATGCGGACGACGGGGCGGGCGCGGTGGCGCAGCGCCGGCGGCCCCGACGGGCCGGTGAACACCGCGTCCGAGCCGGTGGTCGCGACCGGGAGCAGCGGCGCCCCGGTGGCCAGCGCGACCCGCGCGACACCGGTGTGACCGCGGTGCATCATGCCGTCGGGCGAGCGGGAACCCTCCGGGTAGATGCCGAACAGCTCGCCGGCCGCGAGCACCTGACGCGCCGCGGCGAGCTGGGCCTCGCCCGCGGAGCCGCCGGAGCGGTCGACCGGCAGCTGCCCGATCGACCGGAAGAAGCGGGCGACCAGACGCCCGCGCGGCCCGGTCCCGCGGAAGTACTCCGAGCGGGTGACGAAGGTGATGGTGCGGGGGACCGCGACCCCGAGCAGCACCGGGTCCAGCATCGACAGGTGGTTGCCGGCGAGGATGGCCGGACCGTGGGTCGGCACGTTGTCCAGCCCGGAGACTCGGGCGGACATCGCCACGGCGAGCAGCGGTCGCGCAACACCGCGCCGGATCGCCTGGTAGAGCACGGTGCTCCGTTCGTCGGGCCGGTGGCCGCCGTGGCGTCCTCGGGGCCGGGGGTCGCCGTGGCGCTGGTGCCGGTGGCCGCCGTGGCGTCCTCGGGGCCCGTGGTCGCCGTAGCCTCGCACCCATGGGTCCCGCGCGCGGCTCGGACCGGGCGCCGGGGCCACCCAGCACCGGCCAGCGGAGCCCCGGGCGGGCGCTGCCCGCGTTGCGCCGGGTCCGCCGTGCCCGGGCGGTGGGGGCGGTGGCGGTCGGTGCGGAGGCGTTCACCGCAGCCGCTGGCGGGGTCGATGCCACCGGGGTCCTGCTGCTCCACGGCTTCACCGGCTCGCCGTTCTCGCTGCGGCCGATCGCCGAGGCGGCGGCCGCGGCCGGGCACGCGGTGCGCCTCCCGCTGCTGCCCGGGCACGGCACCCACTGGCGCGACCTGGACGCAACCGGCTGGCCGGACTGGACGGCTGCTGCCGAGGCGGCTCTGGACGACATCGCCCGGGTCTGCGACCGCGTCGTGGTCGTGGGGCACTCCAACGGGGGCGCGCTCGCACTGCACCTGGCGGCGCGGCGCCCCGCGGCGGTGGCCGGCCTCGTGCTGGTCAACCCCGCTGTCCTGCTGGTCGACCCGCGACAGCCCTTCCTGCCGGTGATCCGTCGGCTGATCCCGTCCGTCGCCGGGGTCGCCGGCGACGTGGCACTGGCCGGCGTGCACGTCGTGGGCTACGACCGGACACCGCTCGCGGCGCTGGCGTCCATGACCGCGGGCTGGCGGGTGCTGCGGGGCGAGCTGCCGGCGGTCCGCTGCCCGCTGCTGCTGATCCGGTCGCGGGTCGACCACGTGATCGACGCCTCGAGCTCGCGGGCGGTGCTGTCGCGGGTGTCGTCGCGCGACCGGGAGGTCGTCGTCCTCGACCGGAGCTTCCACGAGGCCCCGGTCGACCACGACGGACCGGAGGTCACCGCGCGCACCCTGGCCTTCGTCGGTCGGATGGCCACCCCCCCTGGCGCGGCGGCGTCCCACCAGGCAGGCTGAGGCTCCCCGGGACGTGCGCCCGGTCGGACAGTGTCGTCGGGGACCGTCGACACCCGTGGGGGCCAAAGGAGGCGACCGTGCGGCAGAACGGTCTGCGTGCTTCGTCCTTCGTCGCGGTCGTCGACGTCGACCCGCGGGTGGCCGACCAGCTGCTCGACCTGCTCCGCCTCGCCGACGTCGCCGCCTACTCCGAGCCAGCGCCCGGGACCACCGGCGTCTACCGCGACCACCAGGTCCCGACCCGGCGCCTGGACCGCCTCTGGGTCGACCGCTCCGAGACCGGGCGGGCGCGGGAGGTGCTCGACCGGGCGGTACCGCACCTGCAGGCCGAGCTCGAGCTGGTCATCCGTGAGGGGTTCGCGGTCGACGGCGAGCACCGGAGCCTCCTCGACGCCGACCTGAGGTCGCTGGGCACCCAGCCGGGCGTCCCGGCCGTCGCCGTGGACAGTCGAGCGCGGGACGTGGCCGGCGAGGTCAGCGGCTTCCGTCCCGCGGTCCTGGCCGAGGAGGCACTCGGCGGGAGCCCGTTCGGGGCCCCGCCGGTACCCGCCGGAGCCGGGCCGCTGCCGCGCGTCGACGGCCAGCTGCCGGACGTGGGCGGTCCGCTGCAGGCCGCCGGCGCCGACGCGGCCGCGGGCGCGCGGGACGGCGTTCCCGATGGGCCGGGTGGGTCGGGCGTCGGCGGGTCGAGTGGGTCGGGCGTCGGCGGGTCGAGTGGGTCGGGCGTCGGCGGGTCGAGTGGGTCGGGTGTCGACGGACCGGATGGGTCGGGCGTCGACCGGCCGGGCGCGGCGGCGTTCGAGTTCCCGCCGTCTCGACCTGCGCTCGTGGACGGAGCAGCCGGCACCAGCAGCGGCATGACGACCGGGGTCGGCGTGGACGCCGGTGCGGGCGGTGTCGGCAGTACCGGCAGTACCGAGGGCACCGGCGGTGTCGGCAGCACCGGCGGTGCGCCCGGGGGGGACCCCGGACGGTTCCCGGTGGACCTCGGCGGGCCCGGCGTCGAGCCGGCCGACAGTCGGGCAGCCGCACCCGGGCCTGGGTCCGTCGGAGCTCCCGCAGATGCGTCCGGTGCCGACTCGGCCGGTTCCCCCGGAGCAGCAGGTCGCGCGGCGACCGGGGGGTCGGCACCTGTCGGGGAGCCGGGGACGGCCGCGGCCGGTTCGCTCGGCTCTGCCGGTCACGATCCCGGTCCCGGTCCGACGTCGACGGCGGGTCGCCACGCCGGCGCGTCGGGGTCCGACGATCTCGACGACGCCGCTGTCGACGCGGCCTGGGCGCGGATCGTGGCGGACTTCGACACCCCGGCCGACGGGGACGCGCCCTGGCCGCGCACCGAAGACGTCGCGGCTGCCAGGACGACCCGTCTGAGGCGGGCGACCCGGCCACCGTCAGCGGAGCCCGCGCCGACGGTCCTCGAGGTCGACCACTTCGTGCCACCTCCGCCGCCGCAGCTACCGCGGCTGGACACCCTCACGCGGCTCGGCTGGGCAGCGCTGGTAGCAGGGCCGGTGCTGCTCGTGCTGGTCGTGGTCTTCGGGCGGGCCCTGCCCGGCTGGTTGCCGCTGCTCGGAGTGCTGACCCTGGTCGGGGGGTTCGCGCTGCTGGTCTCGCGGCTGCGCCCGCGCGACAGCGACGACGACACCGACCACCACGACGGCGCTGTCGTCTGAGCTGTCGTCTGAGCTGATGCCGCCCGAGAGCCGCCGTCCCAGCGCCTCCCCGCGCTGCCGGCGCCGAGCTCCAGGGCCCTCCAGGCGCTGCCGGCATCGAGCTCCAGCGTCCACCCCGCGCTGCAGCGCCCAGCTCCAGCGTCCACCCCGCGCTGCAGCGCCCAGCCCGAGCGTCCTCGCCGCGCTGCAGCGCCCAGCTCGAGCGTCCTCGCCGCGCTGCAGCGCCCAGCTCGAGCGTCCACCCCGCGCAACCGGCGCCCAGCCCGAGCGTCCCCGCCGCGCTGCCGGCGCCCAGCTCGACCGTCAGTGGCGGCGGCGGAGCGTCGGCGCACCCAGGAGTGGCTGGTCCGGCCTGGTCAGTGCGCGGGCGTCAGCGCAGGCGTCGCTGGATCGGCCGGGACAGGCGCCTGCGCGAACGGCGCGGATGGCGGACCCGCGTCCGAGCGAGGTCTGCCGCACCGACCATCCCGGCGTTCACCCCGAGCGAGGTCCGGGCGATGCGTGCCTCGGGCCGGAAACCGCGTCCGGTGAGCGTCCGCCGGTAGGCCTCCCGCGCCGGCCCGAGGAGCAGCTCGCCGGCCTCGGAGACGCCGCCGCCGATCACGAAGCAACCCGGGTCGAGTGCCGCAGCGAGGTTCGCCAGGCCGATCCCGAGCCACCGACCGGCGTCCTCGAGGATCTCCACGGCGGCGCGGTCGCCGTCCTTGGCCGCATCGCTGACCAGCGAGCCGGTGATCGCCAGCACGTCCCCGGCCGCGCGCGCCAGCAGCGCGTGGGCGACGGGGGAGTTCGACCGCGCGAGCTCGCGGGCCTCCCGGATGACGGCGTTGCCGCTGGCGTACTCCTCCCAGCACCCGCGGTTGCCGCATCCGCACCGGTGCCCGTTCGGCACGACGATCATGTGGCCGAACTCGCCGGCGAGCCCGTTCCGCCCGCGGTAGACCTCGCCGTTGAGGACGATCCCGCCGCCGATGCCGGTGCCGAGGTTGACACACACCAGGTGGTCCTCGCCGAGCCCCGCGCCGAACCGCCACTCCGCCCAGGCGGCGGCGTTCGCGTCGTTCTCCACGACCACCGGCAGCCGCACCCGCCGCTCCACGGCGTCCCGCAGCGGCTCGTGCCGCCACGCGAGGTGCGGGGCGAAGAGCACGGAAGACCGGCTGCCGTCCACGAACCCGGCTGCCCCGATCCCGACGGCACCGATCTCGTGCTGGGCAGACAGCGCAGCCACGACGTCGGCGATCGTGTCCTCGGTGTCACCCGGCTTCGTGGTCGGTGTCTCGCGGCGCAGGGACGCGACGATCCGGCCGTCCAGGTCGACCACGCCGGCCTTCACGTAGGTGCCGCCGATGTCGATCCCGACGGTCAGCGGCAGCCCCACGCGCGCGAACCTACGGGACGGCCATGCTGGCGCGGACGACCCAGGGCAGGTGGTCCGACGCCGCGCGGAGCGCACCTCCGTCGAAGTCCACGGCGGCCGGGACGCCGGCGGAGAGGACCGTGACGGCCCCGGACACCCACACGGTGTCGATGCGGTGCACCGGGTGTGACGCCGGGTAGGTCGCGGCGGCCGGGAGCGGCGGGCCGCCGTCCGGGGCCTCGCGGGCGGCCCCCGAGACCGCGGTGTCGGTGAGCCCGGCCTCGGTCAGCTGCTGCCACACCGGACCACCCGGGTCCTCGTTGAGGTCGGCGCCCAGCAGCACGACGGGCGCTCGGCGGCCGAGCTCGGCCACGGCCCCGACCACCTGCTCGCCGTAGCGCAACCGGGCGTCCGGGGTGAGCGGGTAGTGGGCGCCCACCACGCCCAGGAGCTGACCCGACACCCGCAGCACGGCGCCGACGAGACCCCGGACCGGGTCGCGCGGCGGCGTCGGCCAGCGTCGTGACCACGTCTCGACCGATCCCACCCGCATCCGGACGAACAGCATGTTCGTCCCGGCGGGGCGGCCACCGGCCACGTGCAGCAGGCCCGTCTCGCGGGCGAGGCGGGCCGCGGCGGACCGCCACCGGAGGTGGTTCGGCGCCTCCTGCACGAGCAGGACGTCCGGCGCCAGCGCTCGGACGGCGCCCACGAGGGCGGTCCGGTCCATCGTGGCGCTCCTGATGTTGTAGGTCGCGAGCACGAAGCCGGCGTCGACCGTGCCCGTGGCACTGCCGGGCGGCCCGCTCACGCCGGCACCCCGCACGCCGGGAAGCCGCACACCGGCACCCCGCACACCGGGACGCGACACACCGGGACCCCCCGCGGACTCATCGGTCGCCGCCGGCGGCTGCGGGTCCGCGGTGGCGGTGGCGGAGCGGGGGCACGAGACCGGACACCGCCAGGACGTCCAGCGCCCGGGTCTGGCCGCGGTCGAGGGTCAGGACTTCGTCGGGCGGCCCGAGCAGCAGCGCCACGACGCAGTCTCCACACCCGGTTCCCCGCACCTCGCAGGTGTCGCAGTCGACCGTGACCGAGCCGGCAGCGGGACGGCATCCGGGCTCGACCGGACGGGGACGGGACACCGCGTGCTGCAGACGACCTGCGGATGCGGACATCGAGGACCACCTCTCCCTGCCGCCGGTGGGACCGGGCGGTCGAGCAGAACGCTAGGGACGACCTCCGACAGAGTCCCCGGCCCGGCGGTCAGCTCCCGAGCAGGCGACGGGTCAGCACCGTCGAGGGAACCGGGGTGGCAGAACGGCGGACACCCTCGGCGATCTCGCGGTCACTGGACACCACCACCACCGGACGGCCGCCGGGCTCGGCCCGCGCCATCGCACGGATGACGGTGTCCGCGCTGACGCCGACCGGACTGAAGCGGACCCGGACGCCCCGGACGCCGACAGCGGGGACGGCCGTGACGTCGGCACCGTCGAAGACGACGGTGATCTCGGCCCCGGTCTGGGCGGCGAGGCCCGCGAGGTTGCGCACGAGCAGCTCCCGCTGGCGGGCGAGCGGGAGCGTGGGCAGGGCAGCCTTCGTCACGTTGTAGCCGTCCACGATCAGGTGGGCCCGGGGCAGCGCGAGGAAGCGCTCGAGGGTCGACGGGTCGGCCCACGAGCTCGCGCGGGCTCCCACGGTCGTCGTCGACTCGGGTTCGCGGGCGTCGACGGTGTCGGCCGGCCCGAGGGTCGACGTCGCCGGCGGCAGCCCGAGCTCGCGCTCGATGCCGGCGACCGCACCGGACAGCGTCTCCAGCAGCAGTCGCAGCCGGGCGTCGTCGACCTCGCGGGCGGTCCGCAGGTCGCGGCGGGCGGCGGCGGCGTCGGCCGCGAGGTCGTCCAGCTGGCGGCGCGCCCGCCGCTCGGCCGCTCGGGCGTCGCGCTCACCGCGGGCCGACTCCGATCGAGCCGCCTCGGCCGCACCGGCCGCCGCTTCGGCGCGCCCGACCGCCGCTGCTCGCTGTGCGGCGCTCAGGTCGGCCCGCAGACCGGCGATCTCCCGCCGCGCGAGCTCGCGGTCGCGGCGGGCCCGGGCGCGGACCGCGGCGAGCTGGGACCGCGGGTCGTGACGGCCCGGATCGGCGCCCGGGACGTCGGCTGCTGCGCCCTCCTCCGCGTCCGGGTCCTGGTCGGCCCGCGCGCTCGGTCCGTCGCCGGCCGTCCCGTCCCCGGCTGTCCCGTCCCCGGCTGTCCCGTCCCCGCCTGGTCGATCGGCGCCTCGTCGGTCGGTGTCCCGTCCGACCGTGGCTCGTCCGACGGTGTCTCGTCCGACCATGGCTCCTCCGACCGCGCCTCGTCCACGGGCACCGACGGCCGGCCCGAGGAGGTCGACGAGTCCGTCGACGGCGGCCGCCCACCCGGCGGGACGCGCGAGCCAGAGACGCGCCGCCTCGCCGACCGCCCGGCTGGCGGCTTGCGCTCCGTCGTCCGCCGTCGCCCCGGCGGTCGTCACCCCGCTGGTCGGCACCCCGCCGGTCGTCGCGTCGGCTCTCCCGCCACCGGCCGTCGCGTCGCTCGTCGCCGCCCCGGTCCCCGCACTGCCGGTCCCGTCCGGCGTGCGGGTGCGCCCGCCCGAGCTGTCGAGCGCGAGCACCTCGCTGAGGCGGCGCCGGAGGACCGCGTCGCGACCGAGTGCCCGGGTCAGCGGGCCGGCGCCGAGCTCTGCGCGCCGGTTCGGCGCGAAGCGGGCGATGGCCCGGAGACGGGCGGGCACGTCGGCGGGTGCCAGCAGCCCGAGCCCGCTGGCTGCCAGGCCGAGGACGCGGTCGCGCACCGGAGGCGGCAGATCACGCAGGTCCGGCTCCGGCGCCACCACCCGATCCTCCCTGACGACCGCACACGGGAACCGACCCGACCGGTCGTGTCGGTGGCCCTCCCTAGCGTCGTCCTCATGACCACAGCGACCATGACCACGGCGACGAGGACCACGGCAGGTGCCGTCCGTGACCGGCCCGTCCTGCCCGTCGGCTCGGTCGGGTCCGCGGCGTGGCCCGTCGGGTCCGGGGTGTGGCCCGCCGGGCTCGGGGCGTGGCCCATCGGGTCCGGGGCGTGGCCCGTCGGGTCCGGGGCGTGGCCGGTCGACCCGGGCGAACCACTCGTCTCGACGACTTTCGTGGTGGTCGACTGCGAGACGACCGGCGGGGACCCGGGCGCGGACCGCATCACCGAGATCGGTGCAGTCCGCGTCCAGGGGGGCACCGTGCTGGGCGAGTTCGCCACGCTGGTCGACCCCGACCGCCCGATCCCGCCGGCCGTGGTCGAGGTCACCGGGATGACCGACGCCCTCGTGCACGACGCACCGCGGATCGGGGCGGTCCTGCCGGCGTTCGCGGAGTTCGCCCGGGGAGGCGTGCTGGTGGCCCACAACGCACCGTTCGACGTCGGCTTCCTCCGTGCCGAGGCCGATCGCTGCGGGACGGTGCTGGACTCCCCCAGGTCCTCGACACCGTCCGGCTCGCCCGGTCGGTGCTCGACCGCGACGAGGCACCCGACTGTCGGCTGGCGACGCTGGCCGTCCTGTTCCGGTCGACGGTCGTGCCGGTGCACCGGGCGCTGGCCGATGCGCGCGCCACGGTCGAGGTGCTGCACGGCCTGCTCGAACGTCTCGGTGGGCAGGGGATCGCCACCTTCGGGCAGCTGTGCGAGCACCGCGCCCCGACCGGTCTCAGGAGGCGGGAACCGCCCGGGTGGCCGTGACCCACCGGTCGAAGAGCCCAGCGGCGGCGCCGGAGTCGAGGGCGACGGTCGCCCGGGCGAGGCCGTCGGCGAGCACCGCGTCGAGGTCCACGTCGTCCGGGTCGGCCGGCGCGCCGGTCCCCTGGGCGTGCACGGCGAGGCCGGCGGCTGCGTTGAGCAGGACGATGTCGCGGACCGGCCCGCTCTCCCCCGCGAGCACGCGGTGCAGCACCGCCGCGTTCTCCGCGCCGGTGCCGCCGCGCAGCTGTTCGGACGCCGACCGCGCGATCCCGAGAGCCTGCGGGTCGAACGACCTCTCTCCCACCGCACCGGCGACGACCAGCCAGAGCCGGGACGGGCCGGTGGTCGTCAGCTCGTCCAGGCCGTCTCCGCCGTGGACGACGAGCCCGTCGACCAGCCGGCCGGCCAGGACCGCTGCCATGACCGGGGCGAGGGTCGGATCGGCGCAGCCGAGCATCGTCGCCGACGGACGGGCCGGGTTGGCGAGCGGCCCCAGGAAGTTGAAGACCGTCCGGATGCCGAGCTCACGACGGGGGCCGGCGACGTGGCGCATGGCGGGGTGGAACGCCGCCGCCAGACAGAAGGTGAAGCCGACCTCCTCCGCGATCGCGGCGATCCGGGCCGCAGGGAGGTCCAGGACGGCACCTGCCGCCTCGAGGACGTCGGCGGATCCCGCCTTGGACGAGGCGGCGCGACTGCCGTGCTTGACCACCTTCGCCCCCGCCGCCGCCGCGACGATCGAGGCCATGGTCGAGACGTTGACGGTGCCGGCCCCGTCGCCGCCGGTGCCGACGATGTCCAGGGTCCGGCCCGGGACGGTGATCGGCGTCGCGGCCCGCAGCATCGAGTCGGCCAGGGCGGTCAGCTGTGACCGGGTGACGCCGCGGACGGCGAGACCCATGACCAGCGCTCCGAGCTGGGCAGGCGTCGCCCGACCGGCGAGCACCTCGGCGAGCGCCCAGCCGGCGGCCCCGGGTGCCAGCTCGCGGCCCGAGACGAGCGGCTCGAGAACCTCCTGCCAGCTGCTGGACGACGCCGGGACCCACACGGGACCCGCGCCCAGCGGGCCGGTCGGGCGACCGGACGGTGCGCCGGTCCCGCTCCCCGGGCCGGGGACCGGCGTCGAGGACTCGCCGGTGGTCACTCCGGGCGGCCGCCGGCACCCGTCGGGAGGGTGAGGCGGTCCCTGATCAGGATCGCCGCCTGCTCGGCCAGCACCTCGGGGTCCAGCGGGTGGGTCACCACGGAGTCGGCCCGGGACCAGGTCGCCAACCAGGCGTCCTGGGGGCGGCCGATCAGCACCAGCACCGGTGGCGCATGGAAGACCTCGTCCTTCAGCTGACGGCACAGCCCCAGGCCGCCGTTGGGCGCGGCCTCCCCGTCGAGGATCGCGAGGTCGACCCGACTGTCGTCGAGCAGCCGGAGCACGGCCCACGACGTCGCACACTCGAGGTACTCGATCAGCGGCAGGCCCGGCGCCGGCCGACGGCCCAGGGCGAGGCGCACCGCCTGGCGGACCGTGCGGTCATCGGAGTAGACGAGCACCCGGACGGTCGGCACCGGGTCCGGCCCGGCGTGGGTCTCGGCCATGGCCTGGTCTCCTCTTCCGTCGCCCGAAGCGCTGTCGTCCGCGCGGAGCGTATCGAGCGCCCGCGCCGCGAAGACCCCCACAGGCTCGGGTGCCACCGGGGAGGACATACTGCTCCCGTGGCTGCCACGACCATCCCCGCGACCGGGGTCCGCGCAGACCGGGCCGACATGGTGCGGGTCGGGACGATCGTCTGGCTCGCCAGCGAGCTGATGTTCTTCGCCGCGCTGTTCGCCGTCTACTTCACCCTCCGCAGCGAGGTCCCGGAGATCTGGGCGCGCGACACCCGCCTGCTCAACGTCCCCTACGCCCTGACCAACACCACGATCCTGGTGCTGTCGTCGGTGACCTGTCAGATGGGCGTCTTCGCCGCCGAGCGCGGCGACGTGCGGACGCTGCGGCGCTGGTTCATGCTCACCTACCTCATGGGGTCGGTGTTCGTCTCCGGTCAGGTGCTCGAGTACGGGAACCTGTTCCACGACGGCCTGTCCATGTCCGCGGACCAGTTCGGGTCCGGGTTCTTCCTCGCCACGGGATTCCACGGGCTGCACGTCACCGGTGGGCTGCTGGCCTTCCTCATTGTCCTCGGCCGGACGTACTCGACCCGCCGTTACACCCATGAGCAGGCTGTGTCCGCGATCGTCGTGTCCTATTACTGGCACTTCGTCGACGTCGTCTGGATCGCGCTGTTCTCCGCCATCTACCTGTTGAAGTGACCCGGAGGGCCGGTCGACCGTGAAGAGCCTGTCCGCACGTCGCCGCCATCCCCTCGCCGGGCTGGCTGTCATCGCCTTCCTGCTCGGCGTCCTCGGGTTCGGGTACGCCGCCTTCTCCCCGACGGCCGAGGCGGCCGGCAACTCCTCCACGCTGAGCGCCCAGCAGGTCGCGACGGGCAAGGGCCTGTTCACGAACAACTGCTCGACCTGCCACGGGATCTCCGGCCAGGGCCAGCTGGACAAGACCGGTCGTGTCCTCGGGCCGTCCCTCATCGGCGTCGGGTGGGCGTCGTGCGAGTTCCAGGTCGGGACGGGGCGGATGCCGGCGGCCGGTGCGGGCGCCCAGATCGAGAAGCACGCCGTGATCTACAGCCAGCAGGAGATCGACGCGTTCTGCGCCTACATCGCCTCCCTCGGACCGGGCCCCGGACAGCCGGTGCCGGCGGAGTACAGCAGCGTCGGGCTGAGCTCGACGCAGATCGCGCTCGGCGGTGAGCTGTTCCGCTACAACTGCTCCCAGTGCCACGGCGCGGCGGCCGGCGGCGGAGCCCTCGCGGAGGGTGCCTACGCCCCCAAGATCGCGGTGTCCGGGAAGTACATCATCGAGGCGATGCTGTCCGGCCCGCAGCAGATGCCCGTCTTCTCCGACGCCGCCCTGTCCCCGAAGGACAAGAACCTGATCGTCGCCTACCTGGACAGCCTGCGCAGCCAGCCGAATGCCGGCGGGATCGGCTTCGGCCGGGTCGGGACGGTCACCGAGGGGCTGGTGGGCTGGCTCGTCGGGATCGGTGGGGTCGTCCTGATCGCCGTGTGGCTGACCGTGAGGGGGACCCGCGCATGAGCGACGACGCCGGCCGCGTGCCGGACGCGATCCTGGAGCACGGCAGCGGTGCCGTCGAGCCGGCCGGGCAGGGCGGCACGCTCCGCCCGACCGGTCCGCTCGAGGACCCCGGTCTGCCGCCGCACCAGAACCGGCCGACCGACGTGGACCCGCGGGCGGCCAAGCGGGCCGAGCGGCAGATCGCCGGGATGCTGGTGCTGTCGACCCTGCTGAGCATCGCCTTCGTGGTCTCCTACTTCGCGATCCCGAACAACTACCGCTTCCTCGACACGAACGCGAACAACCTGGCCCTCGGGGTCACCCTCGGCCTCGCGCTGCTGCTCGTCGGCCTCGCCGCCATCCAGTGGGCCAAGAAGCTGATGGTGGACGAGGAGGTGACCGAGCAGCGCCACCTCGTCGCCTCGAGCCCCCAGGAGCGCCAGGAAGCGATCAAGATGCTTCTCGACGGGTCCGCCGAGTCCGGCCTCGGGCGTCGGACGCTGATCAAGCTCAGCCTCGCTCCGGCGCTCGGCCTGCTGATCGCGCCGGTCGTCGTGCTGCTCCGGGATCTCGGGCCACTGCCGAAGGACGACCTGTTCCACACGACGTGGAAGGTCGGCACCCGCCTCGTCCTCGACGGCATCGGCACCCCGATCCGGGCGCAGGACATCGTGATCGGCTCCCTGGTCAACGTGGAGCCCGGCTCGCTGTACCCCGACGGTCCGAACAGCCCGCCCCCGGGTGCGGTCGCGAACTCCGACGGGCTGGGGACGTCCAACCAGGTCAGCGCCCAGACGGTCCGAGCACGGTCGGCCGCCATCCTGGTCCGGATGGCTCCCGGCGAGGCGCACGTCCCGGCCGGCCGGGAGAGCTGGAACGTCGACGGCGTCTTCTGCTACTCCAAGATCTGCGTCCACATGGGCTGCCCGATCTCCCTGTACGAGCAGCAGACCCACGTCCTGCTCTGCCCGTGCCACCAGTCCCAGTACGACCTCTCCCAGGCCGGCAAGGTCGTCTTCGGGCCGGCAGCGCGGGCGATGCCCCAGCTGCCCATCCAGGTGGACCGTGAGGGATACTTGGTTGCAACACGAGACTTTCTAGAACCGGTCGGACCGAGCTTCTGGGAGCGCGGATGAGCACGATGGCACCCACCACGGACATCCCCGACGGCCTCCGGGTCGCCGAGGGGCCGGCGCGCTTCCTCGACGAGCGCCTGGGCATCGCCAAGATCGCCAAGGGCAGCCTCCGGAAGGTCTTCCCCGACCACTGGTCGTTCATGCTCGGCGAGGTCGCGCTCTACAGCTTCGTCATCCTGCTGCTGTCCGGGGTGTACCTGACCCTGTTCTTCCGACCGAGCCTGCAGGAGGGTCCCTACCTCGGGTCCTACGCGCCGCTGCACAACGTGATCATGTCCGACGCGATGGCGTCGACGCTGCGCATCTCCTTCGACGTGCGCGGCGGTCTGCTCATGCGGCAGATCCACCACTGGTCTGCGCTGCTCTTCCTCGCGGCAATGACCGTCCACATGATGCGGACGTTCTTCACCGGTGCGTTCCGCAAGCCGCGTGAGCTCAACTGGGCGGTCGGCTCGGTGCTCATCCTCCTCGGCATCATCGAGGGCTTCACCGGCTACTCCATGCCCGACGACCTGCTGTCCGGGACCGGGCTTCGGATCGCCCAGGCGATCGTCCTCGGTATCCCGCTGATCGGCGCGTACGTCGCCTACTTCATCTTCGGCGGGTCCTTCCCCGGCGGGGACTTCGTGTCCCGCTTCTACGCCATCCACATCCTGCTCATCCCGGGCGTCATCCTGGCGCTGATCGCATTCCACCTCATGCTGGTGGTCCTGCAGAAGCACACGCAGTACCCGGGACCGGGGCGGACCGAGAACAACGTGGTCGGCTACCCGCTGTTCCCGGTGTACGCGGCGAAGGCCGGCGGCTTCTTCTTCGTGGTCTTCGGTGTCATCGCCGTGATGGGCGCCACGTTCCAGATCAACCCGGTGTGGCTGTACGGGCCCTACGACGCCGCGCAGGTGTCCGCCGGGTCGCAGCCGGACTGGTACATGGGGTTCCTAGACGGGGCGGTCCGGATCATGCCCAACTGGGAGTGGAACTTCTGGTCCCACACGGTCAGCTTCAACGTGCTGATCCCGACGCTGATCGTGCCCGGACTGATGACCGGCGCACTGGTCATGTACCCGTGGATCGAGAAGTTCGTCACCCGCGACGAGGCCGTGCACCACATCCTCGACCGGCCCCGCAACCAGCCGACGCGGACCGCGTTCGGCGTCATGGGTCTTACGTTCTACCTGGCGCTGCTGTTCGCCGGTGGCAACGACATCCTGGCGATCAACTTCCACTGGTCGATCAACCACCTGATCTGGACCTTCCGCGTCCTGGTGTTCCTCGCACCGCCGCTGGCATTCCTCGTGACCCGCAAGATCTGCACCGGCCTCCAGCAGCGGGACAAGGACCTCGTGCTGCACGGCAAGGAGTCGGGCATCATCCGACAGTCCGCCGACGGTCGGTTCAGCGAGGCCCACGTCGCCATCGCCCCGGGGCGCGCCTTCCAGCTGACGCAGTTCGTCGAGCAGCGGCCGACCGAGCTCGGATCGGCGGTGGACGAGAACGGCGTCGACCGGCCGCATGCCGCCAAGGAGCGTCTCCGGGCCCGGATGTCGTCGTTCTACTTCCGGCACAACGTGCCGAAGGTCACGGCGGACGAGGTACGCGAGGCGTGGGCGCACCACGATGCCCCGTCGATCGAGTCGACCGCGGGGCAGCCCGCAGCGCTCACCCAGGGCGCGGACGCGGAGCCGACCGGTGGCGGTGCCACGGCGCTCGGATCGTCGGAGCGCTCGGTCGTGGGGGCCCGCAGCCGGAAGAAGTAGCCCGGCAGGCAGTCAACGGAGGCCGGTGGCGATCCCAAGGGGGTCGCCACCGGCCTTCTTCGTCCGACGGCTCCGGACCTGCTCGTGCGCCGCACATGCGGGTCATGGACGACAGATGGTCGCCGCTCGGTGCCGCACGCCCGGGTCGGGTGCTCAGGTGGAGCACGTCGGAGCGCGCGTCAGGTGCGGACGACCTCGACCGCGGCGTCCGGACCGCTGCGCCACTCCCGCCAGCTGACGTTCCAGTCCGTCCAGCCGTTACCGGGCTCGAGTGCCCGCCGGCTCCCGACCACCTCGACCACGTCACCGATGCACGAGGAGGTCGTAGTAGTTCGTCGACCCCTTCCGGTACCCGACGGTCTCGGAGTCCATCCTGATGTCGGCGTACTTCTGGCTGATGACACTGATGCCGCTGCGGGTCGTCATCCCGGGTCGGCCGCCGGTCACCCGGGATGGTCCGCACGACCGCACCGTTCACCGCCACCGTCAGCTGGTGCGCCGTCAGGTCGACTCTGCTAATGACCGCGTCGCCGGTCGAGAAATGGACCGGCGTCAGGTCGGCGACGCCCCAGACGCCACCGCCCGCGTCGACGCCTGCGAGGGCGACACCGATCCGGACGCGGGTGTTGGCCGGCCAGTACGTTGCCGGGCGGAAGGTGACCGAGCGGTCGCTCGACCACCGCCACGCCCCGGTCACCGGGCTCGTGGTCGCGACCGTCAGCGCTCGCTCGACAGCAGCTCGACGGTGGACCGGGTGGTTGAACGACACGACCACGGGCATCCCGACACCGACCGTCGCCTCGTTCGACGGGACGATCGACGCCCTCAGCGTCCGCGTGGGCGATGCGGTCGTGAACGATCGTCTCCAGGCGGAGCTGGTACCACTCAGGACGGCTGTGAGGACATAGCCACTGCCGGGAACCAGCTGCCCGGCCGTCCAGGTCCGCCGTGAGGAGTCGAACGCCCCGCTGAGCGGCTCTCCCTCCCGCGTGAGACTGACCGACTCGAGGTGGTCGCCGGCTCGACCGCCGTGGACGCTCACCCACAACGGACGGTCGTACGGGACGCCGACGCGGGCGCTGACCGACGTGGCCAGCACAGCGGCGTCGCTCCGCAGGCGGTCCGGTGAGGAGCCGAGGGACGAGGGCCCGGCACCCGGCCCCTGCCCGGGTGTGGTCGTGACGGTGACCACGTTGCCGTCCGGGGCTGCGGTGCCCGAGGCGTCCGAGCAGCCGGCCAATCCAGCGATGGCGCTCGCGGCCGCGACGGACGCCGTCAGGACCGATCGGCGGTCGGGGCCGAGTGGTGACGGGTCGGCCACGACGTCGTCCTCTCCCGAGCCCTACGTCGGACAGTGTCTCATCGGGAGCGGTGTGCACCGCTACCCGTGTGAGCACCCCCACCGATCGTCGTGTGCCGCCCAGTCGACGGTGAGCGATCCTGTCGACGGAGCGTAGGCGCTACCTGCGCGATGCGGTCAGTGTCCGGTGGAGGCACCGGTGTGGCTGTCGGGGACCTCCCGGTAGTACTCGAAGGTGAACCCGATGACCGCCATGACCATGAAGACCAGCGCGATGATGAGCAGCCAGTAGCCGATCGCGATGCCGAGCGCGACCAGCGCGAAGGCGATCGCGGTCCACAGCGGCCAGATGCTGTGCGGGCTGAAGAAGCCGATCTCACCCGTGCCGTCGACGACGTCCCCGTCGAGGCGGTCTTCCGGCCGGGGCGGCAGCTTCCGACCGGTGATCGCGATGTAGGAGGTGACGATGAGCGTGAGGAAGAAGGCCAGGATCAGCGCGACCGTACCGGTGATCTCGTGCGAGAGCAGGTAGTAGATCGGAGCGACGATCAGGAAGAAGCCGGCGATGATCCCGAAGACCAGCCGTTCGGTCTTCACGAGCGCTTCCCGCCGAAGATCTCCGACGCCTCTTCCTCACGGGCTTCGCCGGTGCGCCCGGGTGCGAGCAGGTCCTCCGCGTCCACCCGGTCGTTTGCGGCTGCCAGGTGCGGGAACTTGAGATCGAACGCGGGCCGCTCGGAGCGGATCCTCGGCAGGCGGTCGAAGTTGTGCCGCGGCGGCGGACACGAGGTCGCCCACTCCAGCGAGGCGCCGTACCCCCAGGGGTCGTCGACCGTGATGAGCGGGTGCCGCCGGCTGACCCACACGTTGATGGCGAACGGCACCATCGACAGGCCGAGCAAGAAGGAGCCGACCGTGGAGATGACGTTCAGGTTCGCGAACCCGTCACTCACGCGGTAGGACGCATACCGCCGCGGCATGCCCTCGACCCCGAGCCAGTGCTGCACGAGGAACGTCGTGTGGAACCCGACGAACAGCATCCAGAAGTGGATCTTGCCCAGCCGCTCGTCCAGCATCCGACCGGTCGCCTTCGGCCACCAGAAGTAGAAGCCGGCGAACATCGCGAACACGACGGTGCCGAACACGACGTAGTGGAAGTGGGCCACGACGAAGTAGGAGTCGCTCTCCTGGAAGTCCAGCGGCGGCGAGGCGAGCAGCACCCCGGTCAGACCGCCGAAGAGGAAGGTGACGAGGAAGCCGATGGCCCAGAGCATGGGCGTCTCGAAGGTGATCGCACCTCGCCACATCGTGCCGATCCAGTTGAAGAACTTGACACCCGTGGGTACCGCGATGAGGAACGACATGAAGGAGAAGAAGGGCAGGTCGACCGCGCCCGTGGTGAACATGTGGTGCGCCCAGACGGCCACCGACAGCGCCGTGATGCTGACCGTGGCACCCACCAGGCCCTTGTAACCGAAGATGGGCTTGCGGCTGAACACCGGCAGGATCTCGGTGATGATCCCGAAGAACGGCAGGGCGATGATGTAGACCTCGGGGTGGCCGAAGAACCAGAAGAGGTGCTGCCAGAGGATCGCCCCGCCGCTGGTTGCGTCGAAGACGTGTGCCCCGAATCGTCGGTCGGCTTCCAGCGCGAGCAGCGCCCCACCGAAGATGGGGAACGCGATGAGGACGAGCACCGACGTCATCAGGATGTTCCAGGTGAAGATCGGCATCCGGAACATCGTCATCCCAGGTGCCCGCATCGACAGGATGGTCGTGACGAAGTTGACGGCCCCGAGGATCGTCCCGATGCCGGCGATGTAGAGGCCCATGATCCAGAGGTCGGAGCCCACGCCGGGTGAGTAGGCGTTGTTCGTGAGCGGCGAGTAGGCGTACCAGCCGAACGACGCGGCGCCGGTGGGCGAGAGGAACCCCGACACGACGATGAGCCCGCCGAACAGGAAGCACCAGTAGCTGAACATGTTCAGCCGCGGGAACGCGACGTCCGGGGCGCCGATCTGCAGCGGCATGATCACGTTGCCGAAGCCGACGAACATCGGCGTCGCGAACAGCAGCAGCATGACCGAGCCGTGCATGGTGAACAGCTCGTTGTAGAGCTGGGGACCCACGAGGGTGTTGGCCGGCCTGGCCAGCTGTGCGCGGATGACCAGCGCGAGCACCCCGGCGAAGAGGAAGAACGCGAACGCGGTGACGATGTAGAGGTAGCCGATGACCTTGTGGTCGGTGGTGGTCATCCAGCTGACCACCAGCGACGCCTTCGAACGCCGACCCGTCGGCACGGCCGAGGTCGCGGACGCGGAGCGGCGGACCAGCGGTTCGTCGATCGCTGTCATGACGTGCTCCCGTCGAATCGTGCGTTCGGGTCGTACATGGGCGACAGGTGGGTGATCGCGCTGCCGACCTGGCCGAGGGTGACCAGCTGCTGCAGGTGCGCCTGGTACTCCGTCGGCGTCACCACCTTGACCGTGAACAGCATCTGCGCGTGGTGCAGGCCGCACAGCTCAGAACAGCGGCCCGGGTACTCCCCGACGGCCATCGCCTTGCGGAACATGACGTTCTGGCGGCCGGGGATGACGTCGAGCTTGGTGAGAAACGCCGGGATCCAGAACGAGTGGATGACGTCGTTCGAACGGAGCCGGTACTCGATCGTCTGGCCCTGGGGCAGCCACAGGACGGGGAGCTGGCTGTCGGTCCCGACGTCGTAGACGGTCTTCCCACCGATCGCGTCGTCGTACTGGAAGGTCCACGCCCAGCGGTACGCGATGACCGTGTCCACATGGTCGATGTGGGCCGGACGGTGCTGTTCGGCCGATTCGTCGCGGACGGTGTAGAAGAACAGCAGACCCACGATGATCAGCGGCAAGACGGTGTAGAGGGCCTCGATCGGCATGTTGTAGGTCGTCTGCGCGGGCATCTCGCTGCCGCGGCGGCGGTACACGACCATCGCCCAGATGATGAGGCCCCACACGAAGACCCCGACGGCCAGTGCCGCGATCCAGGCCCCGATCCACAGGTGCTGGATCAGATGCGCGTTGTCGGCGATCCCCTGCGGGAAGCCGAGCCGGCTCCAGGCGCCTGGTCCCTCGTACGAACACCCCGACAGGGCGAGGGCACCGCCGGCCAGTCCTGCGCCAGCCGCTGCGCGCCGGCGCACGGCGGACCGCCCGGACCTCGTCTGCGGTGTCTTCCGGTCCACCAGCTCCCCCTCGTCCACCCGACCACTCAGCAGCCTGACCGCCGTAGGACAGGGCGCCCAGGCTCGAGCGAGGTCTCCGGGCACGTCCGCCCGGGCTCCCGCAGCAGGTCGCCGTGCCGCTGGTCCGATGACCCGGCGAGACGAACGGTACTCCCCGACCTCTCCACCCCGCGGTCGGGTCGCGACGGTGCTCCGCGGTGTCCGGAAGCCTCTGACCAGGCCGGACGCGCCATCTCGCAGCGTTCCTGCACCGCGGTGCGAGCGCCGCGGGTCACGTACCCGGCGGGGTGTCGGGCGAGGTGGCGGGTGAGGCGGCGGGCATGGCGCCGGCGGACCGCGGCGGCGGGGCCCGGAGATCGACGACGCCCCCCGAGCGCGGGGCTCGGGGGGCGTCGATCGCAGTGCCGGGCTAAGCGAGTGCCGGGTGCAGCGAGTGCGGAGTTCAGCGAATGCCGGATGGATGCGGTCTGGGCAGCCGGGTGGCTCGCCCACGGCCACGAGGTCGACGCAGGCCGAGGAGCGGCGTCGTCAGTGGAAGGAGTTGCCGCAGGCGCAGGAGCCACCGGCGTTCGGGTTGTCGATGGTGAAGCCCTGCTTCTCGATCGTGTCGACGAAGTCGATGGTCGCGCCGGCCAGGTACGGGACGCTGCGCCGGTCGACGACGACCTCCACGCCGTCGAAGTCGCTGACGCGGTCGCCGTCGATGCGCCGCTCGTCGAAGTAGAGCTGGTACACCAAGCCCGAGCAGCCGCCGGGCTCGACCTGGACCCGCAGCTGGAGGTCGTCGCGACCCTCCTGGTCGAGCAGCGACTTGACCTTGGCCGACGCGGCGTCGGACAGCAGGATGCCGGCCGGGGCCACCGGGGCCGGGGCTGTCGTCTCCGAGACGGTCATGCGCAGCTCCTCACGGGTGCGGGCCTGGGCCCTTCGGGTGTCGGGTCGAGCCTATCGCGAACGGTCCGCTGCCGACCGGGCCGTGACCGTGAGGCCCGGCCGCGACCACCCGACGGCGCCGACAGCGCCGACTGCCTGCCTGCCTGCCTGCCTGCCTGCCTGCTTGCCTGCTTGCCTGCTTGCCTGCCTGCCCGGAAGCCGGTGGTCAGTGGCGGGCCCAGGTGCGGGCGACCCGCTCGGCGAGCAGCGCGACGTCCGCGGCCGGGCCGCGGCCGCCCCAGCCCGCCACGTCCTGGACCGCGTACACGGACGCGGCGCCGAGCGCGCGGGTCTCCCGGGACCCGAGCAGCGACCGCCCGGCCAGGACGACCCCCGCCACGCCCGCCTCGGCGGCAGCGGCGAGCACCCCGCCCACCGCGGACCCGGTGCGGGACTCGTGGTCGAAGGAGCCCTCGCCGGTGAGGACGAGGTCGGAGGCGGCGACCGCGGCGGCGAAGCCCGTCACCCGGAGGACCTCGGCGATCCCGCTCCGGTACCGCACCCCGATCACCAGCAGCGCGAACCCGAGACCGCCGCCGGCGCCGGCGCCGGCGCGCGCCGGCAGCGGCCGGTCGACGCGCGGCGCGAGCAGCACCAGCGGCCGCGGCCGGACACCCGCGTCCGAGGCCGAGGAGTCCGGACCGGGCCGCCGGGCCGGGCCGGCGGCGTGGGCGTGCTCGCCGAGCCCGGCGAGCTCCGGGTGCACCGGAGGCTCCTCCCTCGGGGCGCGCTGTCCGAGCGCCGCGGTGAGCCGGTCGGCGAACCCGCGGCTGTCGGCGTCCTCGCCCAGTGGCTCGTCGGAGTTGCCGACCGCCACCAGCCGCACGCCCGCCAGCCGCCCGGCAGCCGCCTCGACCGACGCTGCGGGGTCGCTCCCGCCGAGCACCTCGAGCAGCCCGGCGCCGGCGTCGGTGACCCGCACACCATCGGTCCCGACGACGACCGTCCGGGCACCGGCGTCCACGGCGGCAGCGACGAGCTCGCCGACGCCCCGGCTGGTCGCCGGCCCGAGACGCGCACGAGCAGCCCCCGCCGGATCGCCCCGCCCGAGACCGCCCGGGCCGGCGATCGGGAGCCGGGTGGGCTGTCGACCGCCGGCGGGAGCGGGGCAGGCCTGCGAGGCCTCGATCCACGCGATCGGTCCGTCGTCGGCGTCCGCGGTGAGCAGTACCAACGCCGGGACCCGGGTCGCCCCGTCCGCGCCCGTGATCGACAGCACGAGGAGCTGGCCGCCCAGACGGGCGTGCACGACGTCGACCAGGCCGGGCCCGCCGCCGGACACCGGGAAGGCGTCCAGCTCGTCAGCCGGTGACGTGCGTGACCAGCCGTCGCTGATCGCCGCCGCGACCTCGACCGCGGACAGCGTGCCCCCGAACGCCGACGGAGCGATCAGGACGCGCACCCTCAGGTCCCGGTCGAATCGACCGGGCCACCCGCCGGTGTCTGCCCGAGCCCGGGCGCGGTCACGGTCGTGGCGCCGAGCGCCGCGAGCAGGAGCGTCTCGGCCACACAGGCGCTCGCGAAGTCGGCCAGGTGCAGGCTCTCGTCGGTGCTGTGGGCGCGGGCGCCGGGGTCCTCCACCCCCGTGACCAGGACGGCGGCGCCCGGGTGGCGGGTCCGGTAGGCGGCGACGAGCGGGATCGAGCCCCCCACCCCCGCCAGGACGGTCGGCGCGCCGAACGCCTTCTCGAGGGCGGCCGCGGCGAGTGCGTACACCGGCGTCGAGGTGTCCGCGGCATAGGCCTGCCCCTCTACGCCCTCGGTGACGGTGACATGCGCCGCCCACCGGACGTGGCTGTGCAGGTGCTCCGCGAGCGCCCGGGAGGCCGCCGCCGGGTCCTGGCCGGGGGCGAGCCGCAGACTCACCTTGGCCCGCGCGCTGGGCACCAGGACGTTGGCGGCCTCGTCCACGGGTGTCGCGTCGATCGCGAGGACGCTGAGCGCCGGGCGCGTCCACAGCCGCGACGCGAGGGAGTGCGTGCCGACGAGCTCCACCCCGTCGAGCAGCCCGGCGTCGACCCGGAGGTCGTCCGGGTCCACCTCGACCGGGCCCGCGTCGCCGACCACCAGACCGGCCACCGCGACGTCGCCGGCGTCGTCGAGCAGGGTCCCCAGCAGGTGGCACAGGGTGGTCAGGGCGTCGGGCACCGGGCCGCCGTACATGCCCGAGTGCACGCCGTGGTCGAGGGTCGAGACCGTGACGTCGGCGTCGACGAGCCCGCGGAGGCTGACCGTGAGCGCCGGGACCCCGACCCGCCAGTTCGACGAGTCGGCGATCACCAGCACGTCTCCGCCGAGGTCCGCCCGGTGCGCGTCCAGGAACGCCTCGAGGGCTGGCGAGCCGATCTCCTCCTCGCCCTCGACCAGCACGGTGACCCCGACGCCGAAGGTCCCGTCGACCGCTCGCAGGGCACCCAGCGCGGCCAGGTGCACCGCGATGCCCGCCTTGTCGTCGGCCGTCCCCCGCCCGAACAGTCGGCCGTCGCGCTCGGCCGGCTCGAAGGGCGGCGAGGTCCACCCGGCCGCCGGGCCCGGGGGCTGGACGTCGTGGTGGGCGTAGAGGACGACCGTCGGCGCTCCCGCCGGTGCGGCTGCCCGGCCGATCACCGCCGGCCGGCCGCCGGGGACAGCGACGACGGACACCTCGGGCAGCCCGGCCGCCGTCAGCAGCCGGGCCACCTCCGCCGCTGCGCGGTCGACGTCCGCCGCCCGCGCCGGGTCGGCGGAGACCGACGGGATCCGGACGAGGGCGTCCAGGGCGGCCCTGGTGCCGGCCATGCCGTCGGCCACGGCTGACCGCAGTGCGGCGACCCGGTCGGCGGACAGCGGCAGTGCAGCTGTCCCGTCGTGGGCGGTTGGCGGAGCCGAGGCCGTCGGCGGAGTCGGAGCGGTCGGCGGGGCCGAGGGGGACAGCGGGGCCGAGGCGGTCGGCGCGGGAGGGGGCGAGCTGGTCATGCCCCGACCGTTCCACACCGGGTGACACCACGACAGACCTCCTGGGCTCCCTCGACCCGACGGTCCGCTAGGCGCCTCGACCCGCTGGACCACCGGCCAGTGGTCCGGAGCCCCGGCGGCCGTGGTCACAGGCCGGGAGCGCCCCAGACCGGGAACCACCGGGAGAGGTCGTCCTCCAGCGGCAGGTCGGCACCGATCTGGGCGCGGACGGCCAGCTCGAGAGCGGTGTCGCGGTTCTGACCCGTCAGTGGGGCGAACGGGTAGAAGCTGCCCCGCTTGTAGAGGTAGACGAGCCCGAGGGGTCGGCCGGCGGTGTCGGCGCCGGCGGTCCCGCGGAAGGCGGCGAGCGAGCAGAGCAGCAACGACCCGAACCCGGCATCGGTGAGCACGGTGTTCACGGCGTGCAGGTCGGTGACCAGCCCGGCCAGGTCGTCGGGCGGGTGGCGGACCACCAGCCAGGTGTAGCCGTACTCGTCCTCCGAGCGCTCGACGGCCGGGCCGCCGCCGGCGTCGAGCAGCTCGCGGACGTCGGCCTGGGTCGTCGCGAACGCCCCGCCCTCTCCGGCGCGGTAGCAGACGGCGCCGACGCCGGTCGCGGTGAACTGGCCGGCCGCCTGGAGGGTGAGCGCCGCGTCGGTGAGACCGAACAGCCGATCGAGGTCGGGTGGCTTCGGCTTCGTCCGTCCGAGGAGGATGTCGCGCAGTCCCATCAACCCTCCACTTCGGTGGTCGGCTGCCGCGCCGGCTCAGGCACCGAGCTCGCGCGAGATGACGTTCAGCGCGGCGACCCTCGCCTCGGTCGACGGGTGGGTGGAGAAGATCGTCGCGAGGGACGAGCTGCGGCCGCGGCTGAACGCCGGGGCGAAGTAGAAGGCGTTGAACGGCTCGGCGCGGCGCAGGTCGCGCGTCGGGATCCGTCCCATGTCCCCGGAGATCTTGACCAGCGCCGACGCCAGCTGGGACGGCCGGCCCGTGAGCTGCGCGCCCGAGCGGTCGGCCGCGAACTCCCGGTACCGCGACAGCGCCCGGATGAGCAGGAAGCTCAGCGCGTACACCGCCACGGACACCAGCAGGACGACCATCACCGGGTTCGCGCCGCCGTTGCTGTCCCGCCGGCCACCGCCGCCGAACGTCAGCACCGAGCGGGTCAGCAGCCCCGCCAGCACCCCGAGGAACGACGCGATCGTCATCACCGCGACGTCGCGGTGGGCGATGTGGGAGAGCTCGTGGGACAGCACGCCCTCGAGCTCGTCGCGGTCGAGGCGCCGGATCAGGCCGGTGGTCACACACACCACCGCGTGCTTCTGGTCCCGCCCGGTGGCGAAGGCGTTGGGCATGTCGATGTCGGCGATGGCGACCTGCGGCTTCGGCATGTCCGCGAGCGCACACAGCCGGTCGATCGTGGCGTGCAGGTCGGGAGCCTGCTGCTGGGTGACCACCCGACCGCCCATCCCGAACAGGGCGATCTTGTCCGAGGCGAACCACTGGACGGCGAGGAAGCCGACGGCGATCACCAGGACCCACGGCAGCGTGCCCAGGCCGGCCCTGGCGACGATGAGGGCGACCCCGCCGACGTAGACGAGCCCGAGCAGGAAGACGGTCAGGCCCATCCGGCGGGACAGGCCGCGGTCAGGAGAGAAGCGGGACGACGTTGGCGTCATGCCTCCAGCATCTCCCACCGACCACAGAAGAACCTGAGAACGGCGGGCGGAGCCGCCCCGTGCTCGACCGGGGGACGCCGACGCGCCCGACGGCGGTCCGCCCCGACTCTTCGCATGCGCCGTCTTCCCAGCGACGTCGGTTCGGGCGGGGTCAGTCCGGGCGGGGTCAGCCCGGGATGAGCCCGTCCTCGGCGAGCATCGCGCGGACCTCGTCGGGCGTCGACTCCTCGGCCGGCAGGGTGATGTCCGACGGGCCGAGGAAGTCTTCGGGGACCCGGACTCCCTGGGCGCGGACGACGCCCAGCAGGCTGTGCAGCGAGGTGTGGAAGTCGGCGTCCGAGCCGGAGTGCAGCGCCGTCTCCAGCGCGCCGTCGTGGACGTTGAGCTCGTCGACGAGCCCCGCCACGATCTCGAACTGACCCTCCCCGAGGATCCGGACGATCATGCTGCGCCGTCCCTCTTGGTGAAGTCGATGGTGGGCGCGGCCGCCGCCTGCGCGGGGGCCCCCTGCGCCGGGGCCGCCGTCGGCGCAGCGCCGAGCTCCTTCGCCGCGGGACCACCGGTGAGCTGGGCCTTCATCGACGCCAGCTGGCCCTCGACGTCGCTGCCCGAGGACATGCGCTCCAGCTCGAGGGTGATGTCGTCCTTGCTGGTGCCGGTCGGGTCCTCCAGCGCACCCGACGCGAGCAGCTCGTCGATCGCGCCGGCCCGGGCCTGCATCTGCGCGGTCTTGTCCTGCGCCCGCTGCATCGCCAGACCGACGTCGCTCATCTCCTCCGAGATGCCCGAGAACGCCTCGCCGATGCGCGTCTGGGCCTCGGCCGCGGTGTAGGTCGCCTTGATGGTCTCCTTCTGCGTGCGGAAGGAGTCGACCTTGGACTGCAGGCGCTGGGTGGCGGTGGTGAGCTTCTCCTCCTGGGCCTGCAGTCCCTGGTACTGCGTCTGGAGGTCGGCGACCTGCTGAGTCAGCGCCGAGCGCCGGGTGAGCGCCTCACGGGCGAGGTCCTCCCGGCCGGCGGCCAGCGCCGCCTGCGCCTGGCCCTGGAGCTTCTCCTCCTGCTGAGCGAGCTGGTTCATCTGCAGCTCGACCCGCTTGCGGCTGGTCGCGACGTCAGCGACCCCGCGGCGGACCTTCTGCAACAGCGCGAGCTGCTGCTGGTAGGAGTAGTCCAGGGTGTCCCGCGGATCCTCGCGCTTGTCGAGCTCCTTGTTCGCCTTGACCTTGAACTGTGTCGAGATGCGGCTCAGGATGCCCATCGGTGCCCGTGACCTCTCCAGATCGGTGCTGTGGCCTGCCGGTCACGGCCGGCGCCCGACGGGGCCGGCGGTGCTGTCCCCATCTCAACATGGCTCACACTGGGCTGTCACGGTCGGGCCGGGGCAGGGACGAGGAGCCAGGTGTCAGCACCCAGGAGCGGCGCGACCCGCCTCGGACCGCACGGGGCGGACGAGCCGGCGGCCCCTCCGGTCCATGCCGCACCGGTCCGAGCCCGGTGGCGGCACGTGCTTCCCGGATCGTCGCGGGTGCCCGGGTCGTCGAGGCTGCCGGGATCGTCGAGGCTGCCCGGGCGCCGCGGCGCCACCCGCCTCGGTGGTGCGCCCTCCCGGCCGACTGCCGCCGCCAGTCCCGCGGCTCCGCTCACGCCTGTCGGACGCCGGCCGAGGTCGGTCGAGGCGGTGTCGCCGACGGTCGTGCCCGCCGGCGGCGGGAAGGGTCGTCCCACGCCGAAGCGCCGCGACGCCGAAGCCGAGCGGCGGGCGCGCGCCCGGCCGCCGCGCAACCGGAAGGAAGCCGCGGAGCGGCGGCGGGACCGGACCCGGGCCGAGCGTGAGACGACCCGGGCGGCGATGCTGTCGGGGGAGGACCGCGGGCTGCCGGTCCGCGACCGCGGACCCGTGAAGGCCTTCGTGCGGGAGACCGTCGACAGCCGGCGCAACGCCCTCGAGTTCATGCTCCCGGCCATGATCGTGGTGCTGTTCGGCGAGACCGCCACCAGCAGCGTCCTGGCCCGACACCACCCCGGGGCGCTGATCGCGTTCCAGTACCTCTTCTACGGCGTCGTGCTCGTCGTGCTCGGCCTGGCCTTCCGCTACCACCGCCGGCTCAAGGCCCAGCTGGCGGCACAGTTCGCGGACTCGGGCGAGGACCTTCGCGGGGCCGCCTTCTACGGCGTGACGCGGGCCGTGACGATCCGTCGTCTCCGGATGCCGCGGCCGCGCCGGACCGCGCCGTGACCGCACGACCGTAGGGTCGTGGCCATGGAATTCAGGACACTCGGCAGGTCCGGGCTCATGGTCTCGGAGATCTCCTACGGCAACTGGGTCACCCATGCCTCGCAGGTCGAGGACGATCGCGCGGTCGCCTGCGTGCACGCTGCCCTCGACGCGGGCATCACGACCTTCGACACCGCTGACGCCTACGCCAACACCAAGGCGGAGGAGGTGCTGGCGAAGGCCCTGAGCGGCACCCGCCGGGAGTCGGTGGAGATCTTCACGAAGGTGTACTTCCCCGTGGGGCCCGCCGGGCCCAACGACCGGGGCCTGTCCCGCAAGCACATCCACGAGGGTCTCAACGGGTCGCTCAAGCGGCTGGACACCGACCACGTCGACCTGTTCCAGGCCCACCGCTACGACCACACGACCCCCCTCGAGGAGACGATGGAGGCCTTCGCCGACGTCGTGCACGCCGGCAAGGCCCTCTACATCGGGGTGTCGGAGTGGACCGCGGCCCAGATCCGCGAGGCCCACACCCTCGCCCGCGAGTTGCACGTCCCCCTCGTCAGCAACCAGCCGCAGTACTCGATGCTGTGGCGCGTCATCGAGGCCGAGGTGGTCCCGACCTCGGTCGAGCTGGGCCTCGGGCAGATCGTCTGGTCGCCGATCGCGCAGGGCGTCCTGACCGGCAAGTACGCACCCGGCGCGGAGCTGCCCGCCGGCTCGCGCGCGACCGACGACAAGTCTGGTGCGACCTTCATCGCCGGCTGGCTGCGCGACGACGTCCTCACCCGGGTCCAGGAGCTGCTGCCGCTGGCCGCCGACGCCGGACTGAGCCCGGCCGCGCTCGCGGTCGCGTGGGTGCTGCAGAACCCGAACGTGTCCTCGGCGATCATCGGCGCCTCGCGGCCCGAGCAGATCGAGGACAACGTGAAGGCGGCCGGTGTCCGCCTCGAGGCGGAGCTGCTGGCGAAGATCGACACGATCCTCGGATCCGTCGTCGAGTACGACCCCGCCAAGACGGTGTCGCCCAACCCGCGCGCCTGAACCCGGTCCGGTGCACCGGCCGACGCCGGTGCACCGGACGGCCGGGTCCTCCCGCCGCGGATGTCGTGCCCTGGTCCGCGCGGCGGCCTCGCGCCTCGGTCTGGCCAGCACGGCGCCCAGGCTGTCGGAGGTACTGCTCAGGCGAGCGTGCGGTTCGGGACGAACGGTGGCCGGACGACCTCGAAGAGCTCCGGGCGACCCCGCACGGAGACGCTCACCTGCTGACCGACCGTGATGCGCGCATCGAGCAGGGCGAGTGCGATCCCGGTCCGCAGCGTCGGGGAGAACGTCCCGCTGGTGACCCTCCCGCCGGCCGGCGGGTCCGCCGTCTCGCCGGTTCCCGCGCCAGGAGCGGAGACGACCATCCCCGGACGCGGGATCCCCCGTCCGACCGCCCGCAGCCCCCACAGGCGACGATCTGCAGGTGCTGCCTTCGCCGCGACCAGGGCGTCGCGGCCGGTGAACGCGGGCTTCGCCCAGCCGACGGCCCAGCCGAGGCGGGCCTGCACGGGGGTCACGTCCGGACCGATGTCGGCGCCGTGCAGCGGGAAGCCCATCTCGGTCCGCAGGGTGTCGCGGGCACCCAGACCCGCCCGGCGGCCCCCGGCCGCGAGGACCGCAGCGACGAGGGAGTCCCACAGCTCGCCGGCGCCCGCCGCTGACACCAGCAGCTCGTACCCGCGCTCGCCGGTGTACCCGGTGCGGCAGACCGTCACCGGACCCTCGACGACGAACGAGCCGTAGGGGTGCCCGGCCGGCAGCCCCACCGCGGCCAGCACCTGGTCCGAGCGGGGTCCCTGCACCGCCAGGACGGCGACCTCGGCGTGCCGGTCGGTCACCTCGACCGCGGTGGGGAGGTCGGCGCGGAGCCGGTCGAGCACCGCTGGTGCGTTGGCCGCGTTGGGGATCAGCAGGACCTCGTCCTCGGCGAGCACGTACGCCAGCAGGTCGTCGACGATCCCGCCGGCCTCGTCGCAGCACAGCGTGTACTGCGACCGGCCCGGCCCGATGCGCCCGAGGTCGTTGCTCAGCACGGCGTCCAGGTGCGCCCGGGTGCCGGGGCCCCGGACCCCGACCGTGCCCAGGTGGCTGACGTCGAAGAGCCCGACCGCCGTCCGGACGGCGAGGTGCTCGGCGAGGACGCCGCCGCCGCCGTACTCCAGGGGCATCTCCCAGCCGCCGAAGCCGGCCAGCTTCGCGCCGGCAGCAACGTGGCGCGCGTGCAGGGGTGAGCGCCGCAGGGACGTCAGGGCTGCTGCCGGTACCTGCGCCGGATCGGCGGGGGGGACGACCGGCGGACCGGCGGACCGGCCGCCGGGGAGCTCGCTGGCCAGGTCGTCGGCCGGTTCGTCGTCACGAGGTCCGCTGCTCAGCCCGGCACCACCTTCGCTGCTCAGGACGTCGTCACGTCCATCGGGGCGGCCGCCGGACAGGTCGCATCGCAGGTCGGGAGGATCGTCGGGAGGACGGTCGGCAGGCTGGTCGGGTGCCACGGGAGTGCATCCTGCCGCCCGACCGATCGGGGCTGACTGCCGCCGAGCGGCGGTCGCGGCGCCGCCCAGCAGGTGTCGCCGCGCCGCCGAGCAGGTGTCGCCGCGCCGTCGAGCGCCGTCGGCGGCGCTTCGTAGGGTTGGCCGATGGCCTCCGCACCCCCCGCCCTCGCCCCCCCGTCGATCCCGCGGCTGACCCTCGACGGCACCGGTGCCCTCGGGGTCGCGTGCGATGTCGTCGTCATCGGCGCTCACTCGGCGCCGCCTTCACCGGGTGCGGCGGGTGGCGATCGACGCGCCCGCCGGGCGGCTCCCCCGAGCGGGGCGCCGCCAGTCGAAGCGGACAGCGCGCCGCCGGTCCCGGCGGCCGGGTCCGGAGTCGTCGTGGAGGCCTTTGCAGGGGTTTCGGCGGGCGGACTCCCCGGGGCGCTGGCCGCGGTCGGCGCCACCGGCCGTGCGGGTGAGCTGACCTGGCTGCCGGTGCCGGCAGGCCGCCTGGACGCCCGCGCGGTGGTCGTCGCCGGGCTCGGCCCGCAGACCCCGCTCGCCGGGGACGGACCCGACCCGACCCGACCGGCCGGGACCGTCGCGACGGGGCGTCCGGAGGTCCTGCGGCGCGCGGCCGGGGCGGCGGCGGCGGCGTGCACCGGTCGCGGGCGCGTCGTGTTCGCCCTGCCCGCCCAGGACCTCGCCGAGCTGGAGGCGGTCGCCGAGGGAGCGGTGCTAGGCGCCTACCGCTTCGACGCCTACCGGACGACCGGCCGGACCGGACCCCGGCCGCGGCCCGGGCTGGCCGAGGCGGTCGTGGTCAGCCCGCTCGCCGACGACCGCGAGCAGGGCGACGCGGCGGCCGCCGCGGGCACCCGGGCCGCGGTCGCTGGCGCCGCCGTCTGGCGGGTCCGCGACTGGATCAACACCCCGGCGCTGGACCTGTACCCGGAGGAGTTCGTCGCCCGCGCCCGCAGCTGGCTCGGAGAGCTGTCGGGCGCCGCGGCGAAGGCGGTCACGGTGGAGGTGCTCGACGAGGACGCGCTGCGCTCCGGTGGCTACGGCGGTCTGCTCGGGGTCGGGCGCGGCTCGGAGCGGCCGCCGCGGCTGCTGCGCATCGCGTACCGCCCGCGACGGGCTCGCGGACACCTCGCCTTCGTCGGCAAGGGCATCACCTTCGACACCGGCGGCTACTCCATGAAGCCACCGGCCGGGATGGTCACCATGAAGTCGGACATGTCGGGCGCGGCCACGGTCGTCGGCGCGGTGCGGGCGGCAGCCGAGCTCGGCATCCGCACCGACATCACCGTGTATGCCTGCCTCGCCGAGAACATGGTGTCGGCGCGCGCGCTGCACCCCTCCGACGTCATCACGATCCGCGGTGGCACGACCGTGCAGGTGGACAACACCGACGCCGAGGGCCGGCTGGTCCTGGCCGACGGGCTGGTCCGTGCCGGCGAGGACCGGCCCGACGTGATCGTCGACGTGGCCACCCTCACCGGGTCGTGTGTCGTCGCGCTCGGTCTGCGGACCGCGGGCGTCATGGGCGACGCGGCTCTGGGCGAGCGGATCGTGGCTCTCGGGACCGAGGTCGGCGAGGACTTCTGGCCGCTGCCGATCCCGGCGGAGATGATCGGCGGACTCGCCAAGGGCGTGGCCGACATCGACAACGTCGGTGACCGCGAGGGCGGTGCGCTGCAGGCGGCGGCCTTCCTCCGCGAGTTCGTCGACGACGGGATCGCCTGGTCCCACCTCGACGTCGCCGGGCCGGCCTACAACGACAAGGCGGCCTACGGCCACACCCCGAAGGGCGGTACCGGGTTCGGGGTCCGGACACTGCTGGCGCTGGCCGACCTGGCCGCCGCGGAGGCCCTCGAGCTGCCGGGTCGCTGACACCTGGCTGACACCTCGCGAGAAGCCCCCCTGACCCCTGTGACGCCTGGAGGACACGTCGCTGAGAGGTCGGGTCGACCGGTGCCGCCGGGTCGCGGCGGCACCGGCAGGTCTCGGCAGACCCGCCCGGTACCGCGGTGGGAGGATGGACGGCGCGGTCCAGCGATCCGGTCGAGTCGTCGGAGGTCGGGCGCCCGGCACCCCGGCGGACGATCGACACGCCGGTCGGGACATCCCGGTCAGGATCCAGCAGGAGCCAGCCGGGAACGGACCGTCCGGTCACCAACCATCCGGTCATGAACCACTCGGTCACGAAGGGACTGCCGTGCCAGCAGCAGGCGACAGCTACGACCTCGTCGTCCTCGGCGGCGGGAGCGGGGGCTACGCAGCAGCGCTGCGGGCCGCCGAGCTCGGCCAGACGGTCGCGCTGGTCGAGCAGGACAAGCTGGGTGGGACCTGTCTCCACCGCGGCTGCATCCCCACCAAGGCCCTGCTGCACGCCGGTGAGGTCGCCGACGCAGCGCGCGACGGCTCGCAGTTCGGCATCGTCAGCTCGGTCGAGAAGGTCGACATGCCGGCCCTCAACGCCTACAAGGACGGCGTGGTCTCGCGGCTCTACAAGGGTCTGCAGGGACTCGTCGCGTCGCGCGCGATCACGGTCGTCGCCGGCCGGGGTCGACTGGTGGCAGCGGACACCGTCGAGGTAGCGCTGGCCGATGGCGGGACACGGTCGGTGACCGGACGGGCGGTCGTCCTGGCGTCCGGGTCCATCTCGCGGAGCCTCCCGGGTCTGGAGATCGACGGCGAGGCGGTCATCACCTCCGACCAGGCGATCAACCTCGACCACGTCCCGACGAGCGTGGTCGTGCTCGGCGGCGGGGTCATCGGCGTCGAGTTCGCGAGCGCGTGGACGTCTCTCGGTGCCTCGGTGACCATCGTCGAGGCCCTCCCGCGGCTGGTGCCCGCCGAGGACGAAGCCGTCTCGAAGGCTCTCGAACGCGCCTACCGGCGCCGCAAGATCGCCTTCCGCACAGGCGTCCGCTTCGCGGGGGTCGAGCGCACCCCGGCGGGCGTGCGGGTCTCCCTCGAGGACGGCACGACCCTGGACGCCGAGCTGCTGCTGGTCGCGGTCGGGCGCGGTCCGAACACGGCCGACCTGGGCTACGAGGCCGTCGGCGTCCGGACGGACCGGGGCTTCGTGATCACCGACGAGCGCCTCGCGACGTCCGTGCCGGGCATCTGGGCGGTCGGCGACATCGTGCCCGGCCTCCAGCTCGCCCACCGCGGGTTCGGTCACGGGATCTTCGTCGCGGAGGAGATCGCCGGCCTGAGGCCGGCGGTCATCGACGAGGTCGGCATCCCGCGCGTGACCTACTGCGACCCCGAGATCGCGTCGATGGGACTCACCGAGGCGCAGGCCGCCGAGAAGTACGGCGCCGACGGCATCGAGTCCTACCAGTACGACCTCGCCGGGAATGGTCGCAGCCAGATCATCAAGACCGCCGGGTTCGTGAAGCTGATCCGCGCCAAGGACGGCCCCGTCGTCGGCCTTCACATGATCGGCGCGCGGATGGGTGAGCAGGTCGGCGAGGCCCAGCTGATCTTCAACTGGGAGGCGCTGCCCGCGGAGGTCGCCCAGCTCATCCACGCGCACCCGACCCAGAACGAGGCGCTGGGGGAGGCCCACCTCGCGCTCGCCGGCAAGCCGCTGCACGTCCACTAGGGCACCCCCGACCGTCCCCAGCCGCGCTCGTCGTTGGCCGGCGGCCGGACTGTGCGCTCCGCAGCGGCCTGTCCTCTCCCGTACGAGCCTGTCCTCTCCGGTACGAGCCGGTCCTCTCCCGTACGAGCTTGTCCTTCCCCGTACGGGACGGGGGCGGTGAGCCGGTGAGCCGGTGAGCATCCAGTCGTTCACGGGCTCCTGCTCCCATGACGGTTCGCTGCCGTCCCCGGTCGGCGCGCTGCCCCGGCGCGACGAAGGATCGACCCCGGCTGTGCCCGGGCGCCCGGTACGTTCCCGTAGACCGCCGGAAGCTCCTTCCGGCAGCTGCCGAAGGAGTCTGAGGACTGATGCCGGTCTCCGTCACCCTGCCCGAGCTCGGTGAGAGTGTCACCGAGGGAACCGTCACCCGCTGGCTCAAGGCGGTGGGTGACGACGTCGCGGTCGACGAGCCCCTGCTCGAGGTTTCCACCGACAAGGTCGACACCGAGATCCCCTCGCCGGTGGCCGGGACGCTGTCGGAGATCAAGGTCGCGGAGGACGAGACCGTCGCCGTGGGCGCCGAGCTCGCTGTGATCTCCGACGGGTCGGAGGCGGAGCACCCCGCGGGGGTCTCCGCGGCGGCTTCCGACGACGCCGCGGCCCCCCAGACAGCCGCCGCGCAGGCAGCCGCCCTGCAAACAGCGGCTCCCCAGCCCCCGGATCGGCAGGCCGCGCCTCCCCAGGCCGCTTCTCCGCAGGCCGCGCCCGCGCAGGCCGCTCCTCCCCAGCCCCAGGCCCCGGCTCGGCCGGCGCCGACTCCCGCCCCCGCCCCGGTCGACGCCCCGGTCGAGTCGCGGACGCCGGCCGCAGACGAGGCTGCCGCATCGCCGACCACCGCTGTGGCTGACCACTCGCCCGACGAGGGCGTCGCGGTCCTGCTCCCCGAGCTGGGCGAGAGCGTCAGCGAGGGCACTGTCACCCGGTGGCTGAAGGCCGTGGGGGATCCCGTGGCCGTCGACGAGGCGCTGCTCGAGGTCTCGACCGACAAGGTGGACACCGAGGTGCCCTGGCCCGTCGCCGGGACGCTGCTCGAGCAGTCGGTCGCCGAGGACCAGACCGTGCCGATGGGCGGTCGACTGGCCCTGATCGGCAGCGCTGATCGGGCAGGGCAGGTCGGCGGCGACGCCCCGGCGCAGTCCGCACCGGCCGCCCCAGCCCCGTCGGACACCGCACAGCCCACTGGTGAACCGGCGACGGCGGGCGACGGCGCTCCGGGCGCCGGGTCGCCCGAGGCGCTCACCACGGCGCCGGCGCCCGGTCCGGAGGCTCCTGTCCCGACACCGACACCCAGCCCCGCGCTGGCCGCCGGTACGCCGTCCTCGCCGGCCGCTCCCACGGACGGCGGGAGCCGAGGCGACGTCGCCGGTGACGGGTCGGGCTCGGTGACCAGTGCCGACTCCGGTACCGCCTCCCCCGCACCCGTTGCAGCCGCCTACGTCACCCCGCTCGTGCGCCGGTTGGCGTCTGAGCACAGCATCGACCTCGCCACCGTCATCGGTACCGGCGTCGGGGGTCGCATCCGCAAGCAGGACGTCCTCGACGCCGCCGCCGCGGCACAGGCCGCCGCCGCCGCCGAGGCCGAGGCGGCCACCGCGGCCGAGGCACAGGCGGCCGCCGCTGCCGCCGCCGCTGGGCAGGCGGCGGGGTCGACCTCCCCAGCCGGTCACGAGGTGGGCGAGCCGGTGACCGCCGGGTCGCCCCCGGTCGTGACGCTCCCGGTCAGTCCGCTCCGCGGGACGACCGAGAAGATGAGCCGGATGCGGCGGCTGATCGCGACCCGCATGGTCGAGTCGCTCCAGACGTCCGCCCAGCTGACCAGCGTCGTCGAGGTTGACGTCACCTCGATCGCCACCCTCCGACAGCGCGCCAAGGCGTCCTTCGAGCGGCGCGAGGGCGTCAAGCTGTCCTTCCTCCCGTTCTTCGCGGTCGCGGTCGTCGAGGCGTTGAAGGCCTACCCCAAGGTCAATGCGACGATCGACACCGAAGCCGGGGAGATCATCTACGCGCCGACGGAGAACCTGGGCGTCGCGGTGGACACCGAACGCGGCCTGATGGTCCCGGTGATCCACGACGCGGGCGACCTGAACCTCGCCGGGATCGCGCGCCGCATCGCCGACCTCGCGCTGCGGACCCGGACCAACGCCGTCAAGCCCGACGAGCTGTCCGGGGGCACGTTCACCCTGACCAACACCGGGAGCCGGGGTGCGTTGTTCGACACCCCGATCCTCAACCAGCCACAGGTGGCGATCCTGGGCACCGGCGCCGTCGTTCGACGCCCGGTGGTGCTGGACGTCCCCGGGGTGGGCGAGACGATCGCGATCCGCTCGATGGTCTACCTCGCGCTCACCTACGACCACCGCCTGGTCGACGGAGCCGACGCCGCACGTTTCCTCGTCGCGGTCAAGAAGCGGCTCGAGGACGGGGCCTTCGCTGCCGACGTCGGACTCTGAGCGGCGGCGGCCCGGACAGCTCCGGGGCCGCCCTCGCGAGGCGGACACCAGGATGGCGGCTCGGCGGCGACGGAGTCGTCCACCAGGATGGCGGCCATGAAGATCGCCATGTCGGGTTCGTCGGGGCTGATCGGCACCGCACTGCGGACGTCGCTGGAGGCGGACGGGCACACCGTGCTGCGCCTCGTCAGCCGACCGGTGGCCGCTGCCGACGAGGTCCGTCTCGAACCGAGGGTCGCGCTCGATCCCGCGGTGCTGAGCGGGGTCGACGCCGTGGTCAACCTGGCCGGTGCGAACGTCGGCGGCCACCGCTGGACGGCCGCCTACAAGCGGGTCGTCTACGACAGCCGCCTGGAGACCACCAGGACGCTGGTCAAGGCGCTGCAGTCCGCCCACCCCCGACCGCGGGTGTTCGTCTCGGCGAGCGCGATCGGCTACTACGGCGACCGCGGCGACGACCGGCTGACCGAGTCCGCACCGGCCGGCGAGGACTTCCTGGCCCGCGTCTGTCGGGACTGGGAAGCGGCGACCGGACCCGCGATCGCCGCGTCGATCCGGGTGGTCCTGCTGCGCACCGGTCTCGTCCTCGACCGCGCGGGCGGCGCCTTCGCCCCGCTGCTGCGGCTGTTCAACCTCGGGCTCGGCGGCCAGCTGGGCAGCGGGCGGCAGTACTGGTCGACCCTCACCCTCACCGACGAGATCCGGGCGATCCGGCACCTGATCGACCACGACACCGCCGCCGGTGCCTTCAACCTGAGCGGCCCCGAGCCGGTCACGAACGCCGCTTTCACCAGGTCCCTGGGCGGCCACCTCCGCCGGCCGACCCTGCTCCACGTCCCGCCGTTCGCCCTCCAGATCGCCCTCGGGGAGTTCTCCTCGGGGGTGCTGGGCAGCCAGCGCGTCATCCCGGAGAAGCTGCTGGCGACCGGCTTCCACTTCGAGGCCCCCGACGTCGACAGCCAGCTGCGCACCCTCGTGGGGCGCTGAGAGCCGCCGCACTCCGCGGTCCGGCACGGTCACGACGGCCAGCTGCCAGCGAGCAACCACCGACCGGTGCCCGTGCGGGCCAGCTCGACCGTGAGTCGGCGGCTCGGTCCGGCCGGCACGGACCGTCGCCCGCTCGACCCGACCAGCTCGCAGGCGGACTGCCGGCCGGTGACCTGCAGGCGCGCGCGGCCGGCACCGGTGGCGAGCGGTCGGACGGAGTCGAGGACGAAGGTCAGCCCGACGACCCGGTCGAAGCCCCGCGCCGTCACCGCCTGGGCGAACAGTGACCGGTCTGCGCCCAGGACGCTCGAACCCTCGGCGTCCGCCCGCACCAGCAGGTCCGGCCGCCCGGCGGCGAACGCCTCGGAGCGCGCGTGCAGCAGCCCGCCGACCACTGCATCCCAGCGCGGCGGGGTCGCGCGGTGGGACGGCGGGCCCCCGGGTGCGGCCAGCGGCGTGACCGCGACGACCGAGGTGGCGACGGCGGCTGCGACCGAGGTGCCGGCGGAGGTGGCGGAGGAGGTGGCGACTCGGCCCGCGGCTGCCGTCGGCGGGACGGGCGCCACGACGAGCGGAGCACCCAGGCCGGTGGTGGGGTCGCCCGCGGCTGCAAGTGACGAGGCTCCTGCTGTCGGACTCGGGACCGCACGGCCGGCCGGCAGCAGCGACCCGGCGGTCGACCCGGCCGCGGCGCCGGCCGTCCCAGGCAGCACCGGCTGGGCAGGGGCCGTCAGGGCCGGCGCGCTCAGGGTGGCTGCCGACGCCGCGACCGGGGGGCTGCGCCGCTGGACGGCCCAGCCGACCACCACGAGTGCGAGCACCGCCACCACGACCGGGATCAGCCGCCGGGACCCGGCTCGAGCCACCGGGGCCGACACCGACCGACCGGCCTCATCGGCGCGCCGGGGTGTGCCCGAGACCGGCACCAGCGGCAGACCGGCGCTGCCGCGATGGTCGGGGGGACCGCCCGCGCGGTGTCGCGCCACCGGCGCGGAGACGTCGTCCATGGGCCAGACCTTCGAGCAGCGACGACACATCGAGGCCACCGCGCCGGCACCCGGTGGACAGCGGCCGCGATCACCGGCCTGTGGACGGCTACCGTCCGGAGGTGGCCGGCGACGACGAAGAGGCCGACGTGCTCGTCGTCGGGGCCGGCCTTGCGGGACTGGCAGCGGCGCGGACCCTGCACCGCGGCGGGTTGCGGGCGCTGGTGCTGGAGTCCGGCGCCGAGCCGGGCGGCCGCCTGCGCACCGACGTCGTCGACGGGCTGCGCCTGGACCGGGGCTTCCAGGTGCTCAACCCGGGCTATCCGACGCTGGCCACCATGGTCGACCTCGAGGCGCTGCACCTGCGGGCCTACCAGGCCGGGGTGCGCGTCCACCTCGGCGACCGGGCCTGGGTCGTCGCGGACCCGCGGCGGGTACCGACCGCGGCGCTGTCGTCCCTGCGAGCTCCCGTGGGATCACTGCGGGCGAAGGCGGCACTCGCGGCGCTTGCGCTCCGCGTCGGCACGGGTCCGGTGCGCCGCTTCCTGGAGGAGCCCGACCGGTCGGCCGCTCAGCTCTTCCGCGAGGCCGGTGTCGGGGACGAGCTCACGGCCACGACGCTGCGGCCGTTCCTGGCCGGGGTGTTCCTCGAGCCGGACCTGGAGACCTCCGGCCGTTACGCCGAGCTGGTGCTCCGCAGCTTCGTGCGCGGCAGTCCGTCGCTGCCCGAACGCGGCATCGGGGCGGTCCCGGCACAGCTCGCGGCCGGTCTGCCGGCCGGCTCGGTGCGCACCGGGGTGGCCGTCGCCGCCGTCGAGGGCGGCGAGGTGCGGTCCACCGACGGCCGCCGGTGGACGGCAGCGGCCGTGGTCGTCGCGACCGACGGGCCGTCGGCTGCTCGCCTGCTGCCCGCTGTCGAGGTCGGCGCGGGCCGGTCGGTCACCACCTGGTACCACCTGGCGGACTGCGACCCGACGGACCTCGCCGGTGGCCGGCCGGTGATCACCGTCGACGGCCACGCCCGCGGCCCGGTCGTCAACACCTCGGTGGTGACCACGGTCGCGCCGTCCTACGGACCTCCCGGCGCGGTGCTGGTCTCCTCCTCGGTCCTCGGCACCGACGACTCGGCCGACGCCGACCAGTCCGTCCGCACCCACCTCGACACCCTCTACGGCGTCTCGACGACCGGCTGGCGGACCGTGCGCCCGGTCGTCGTGCCCTGGGCGCTCCCCGCGCACCTTCCGGGCGCGGGCATCCGACGCCGGGTGCGGGTCGGACCCGCCACCTGGGCGTGTGGCGACCACCGCGACACCCCGTCGGTCCAGGGCGCCCTCGTCTCCGGCCGGCGCGCGGCGCGGGAGGTCCTCGAGCAGCTGGCCGGTCGGCGCGACGGCCTCGCCGACGCCGCACGCTCCTAGACTCGGGCCTCGTGGCAGGGAGCAGACGACCGACGAAGCAGGCGTTCGCACCAGCCGGCCGGACCGGCGCAGCGAAGGCGCCGACGGCCTCCGGCAGGTCCGGCGCCGTCGCGCGTGCCGGTGACGGCGGGGGTCGCGGGGCTGCTGCCGGACGGGCGGGCGGGCGACGTCCGAGCGACAGCGCGGCCGTCGGTGCCGTCCCCGTCGGCGCGCCGGTCACCAAGAAGGGCCGGCTCACCAAGATCCGTGACACCGGCAAGCAGCTGGTCGAGGTCCTCAAGATCACCTACTCGACCGACCGGGCGCTCCCGCTGTGGCTGCTCGGGGCCTTCCTGCCGCTCCCGGTCATCGGCTTCCTCGTGGGCTTCTCCATCGGCGGTACCGGCTCGACCGTCTACTACACGGTGATCGGTGCGTTCCTCGGCATCCTGGCGGCGCTGATCGTCTTCGGGCGTCGTGCCGAGACCGCGGCCTACGCCCGTCTCGGGGACTCCCCCGGTGCGGCGGCGGCGGCACTCAACACCCTGAAGAAGAACTGGACCGTCGAGCCCGGAATCGGTGGCACCCGGACGCTGGAGGTGGTGCACCGCGCCGTCGGCCGCCCGGGCATCGTCCTGGTGGGCGAGGGAGCGAGCGACACCCGCCTGCGCGAGCTCCTCGCCGGTGAGGTGCGCCGCCATGCGCGGGTGGCGCCGGACACCCCGATCAAGACGATCATGGCGGGCGCGACGCCAGGTCGGGCGCCGGTCAGGTCGCTGCCCGGCCAGCTCGGCAAGCTCCCGAAGGTGCTCTCCGGCTCCGACGTCAGCGAGCTCAACCGCCGGCTCAAGGCGCTGGGTCTGGGGCTGCCGAAGATGCCGGGCGGCCCGCTCCCCAAGGGCGCGCGGCTGCCGAAGGGCCTCCGCCAGCCACCCGAGCCAGCTTCCGGGGCTGGGCCGAAGAACCGCTGATCCGGACGCCGTGCCGGCGGCCGCAGCTCGCGCCTTCCGAGGCCGACGGGCGTGCGCGTCAGGGTCGGCTGGCGGCCATGATCGTCAGCGTCGGCCAACGGACGGTCGCCTCGGCGTCAACATGCGCGTCAGCGTCGGCTGACCACCACCGTCCCGGCGGCTCGGTCGTGCAGCCCTCGACGGTCGGCGTCGGTGATCACGGCGGGGACGACGAGGGCGAGCAGCACCGCTCGCAGCGCGGCGTGGAGGGGGTCGACCAGGCGACCGCGCTCGCGCGGGTCGGCGCGCACGACGCGCACCCCTGCCAGCAGCTGTCCGAGGGTGCCGGCGAGCAGGGCGGTGCCGGCCCAGCAGCCGAGGGTGAACAGGGCCAGCGGCAGCAGCGTCGCGGCCCCGCGTAGCCCGCCGCCGCGGCCCAGGACCGCCCAGGCCGCCACGTAGCTCAGCGTCCAGTCGACGACGAGGGCACCGAGGCGCGGAGCCCAGCCCGCCAGTCGGCCGGGGCCGCTCGACGGCAGACCAAGGTCGGCGGCCGCGCGCAGGGTCGGGGAGCTCATCCGTCCAGGCTAGGAGCGTGTCAGGTAACACACGCGAAACACCTGCGGCACCGGGGCGAAACGGTCCGCTCCTACGTTCGACTCGCTCCGGCCGCCCCGGCGACCGCGGGTCCGACCCGGGCGGATCCCCGTCCGAATGACCCGCGGGAGCGGGACGAGGAGGCTGGATGTTCAGCAATGCCCAGGAGCTCATCGCGTTCGTCGAGAGTGAGGACGTCGAGTTCCTCGACGTCCGTTTCGTCGACCTCCCCGGGGTGATGCAGCACTTCACCGTACCGGCGAAGTCGTTCACGGCAGACGCGTTCGACGAGGGCCTGATGTTCGACGGCTCGTCGATCCGCGGCTTCCAGGCGATCCACGAGTCGGACATGAAGCTGATCCCGGACGCGGCGACCGCCTTCGTCGACCCCTTCCGTACCCGCAAGACCGTCGCGATGAACTTCTCGATCGTCAACCCCTACACCGGGGAGCCCTACAGTCGCGACCCGCGCCAGGTCGCCACCAAGGCCGAGGCGTACCTGCGGTCGACGGGGATCGCCGACACCGCCTACTTCGGTGCCGAGGCGGAGTTCTACATCTTCGACGACGTCCGGTTCGAGACGAAGGCCAACGCCGGCTACTACTTCATCGACTCGATCGAGGGCGCGTGGAACACCGGGCGCGAGGAGGAGGGCGGCAACCTCGCCAACAAGCCGCGCTACAAGGGCGGGTACTTCCCGGTCAGCCCGACCGACCACTTCGCCGACCTCCGCGACACGATCTCGACGCACCTGCTCGGCGCCGGTGTGCAGGTCGAGCGGGCCCACCACGAGGTCGGCACGGCGGGCCAGACGGAGATCAACTACCGGTTCAACACCCTGCTCCACTCCGGTGACGAGCTCATGATGTTCAAGTACATGGTGAAGAACGCGTGCCTGGCCGCCGGCCGCACCGCGACCTTCATGCCGAAGCCGCTGTTCGGCGACAACGGCTCCGGGATGCACGTGCACCAGTCGCTGTGGAAGGACGGCCAGCCGCTCTTCTTCGACGAGGGCGGCTATGCGGGCCTGTCCGACATCGCCCGCTGGTACGTCGGCGGACTGCTCGCCCACTCGGCCAGCCTGGTGGCGATCACGAACCCGACCGTCAACTCCTACCACCGGCTCGTCCCGGGTTTCGAGGCCCCGGTCAACCTCGTGTACAGCCAGGGCAACCGGTCGGCGGCCATCCGCATCCCGGTGACGGGTACCTCGCCGAAGGCCAAGCGGATCGAGTTCCGCGTCCCGGACCCGTCGGCGAACCCCTACCTGGCCTTCTCGGCGCTGATGATGGCCGGCCTGGACGGGATACGGAACACGATCGAGCCGCCCGAGCCGGTGGACAAGGACCTCTACGACCTCCCGCCCGACGAGCTCGCGGCCCTCAACACCGTGCCGGACAGCCTGCCGAAGGCGCTGGACGCCCTCGAGGCCGACCACGACTACCTGACGGCCGGCAACGTGTTCACCCCGGACCTGATCGAGACCTGGATCGACTACAAGCGGACGAAGGAGGTCGACCCCTTCCGCTTCCGCCCGCACCCGCACGAGTTCGAGCTCTACTACGACATCTGAGCCGGGGCGGGCACGGCGGTCGGGACCGGACACCGCCCGACCGCCGAGTGGCGCACGCCGGCCGGGGCCGGCCCGGCACGAGCTGGTGCCGGCTCGGCGGCCGGAGCACACCGCTGGGGGCGGCCGGTGGCCGACACGGGCTGTTGTGCAGGAGGATCGGCGGGTGTTCGCACCCGACTCCCCCGGACTGCTCGTGGGGCTCGGCGTCGTCGCGGTGGTCGGGCTCGTGCTGACCGCCGGCCGGCGGGTGCTGCCGCTGCGCGCGGTCGCGGCCGTCGTCGCGCTGGTGGCGGTGTTCACCGCCGGTGCCGCGGCGGTGAACGTCTGGTTCGGCTACTTCAGCACCTGGGCCGACGTGAGCGCCGGCCTGGACACGGGGATCGGCTCGGGGAACCACCTGGGCCGTCCTGGACTGCGGGCTTCCCCGATCGCCGTCCCGGCCGCGACGGCCGTGCTCGCTGGGGGGCGCCCGCTCCGGGTCCTGTCCCTCGCCCAGCTCCCGGCCGTCCTCCGGGCCCGTCCGGCGGGCTCCGCGGCGAGTTCCACCGGCACTCTCGTCGCGGTGTCGCTGGTCGGCCGCCGCAGCCACATCACCCGCCCGGGCCTGGTGTGGCTGCCACCGCAGTACCGGGAGCAGGCGTACGCGACCACCAGGTTCCCGGTGGTCGAGCTCATCCCCGGCACCCCCGGACAGCCACAGGACTGGATCGCCCACCTGCACGTCGACCGGGTGCTCGCCGCCCTCACGGCAGCAGGGCGGATCGGACCGATGGTCGTCGTGCTCGCTCCGAGCAACCCCCCGCTGGCGATCCCGAGGCGGCGGACCGGGCACGGTCAGGAGTGCACCAACAAGGGGCTCCGCGGGGCGCAGGACTCGACGTTCATGGGCGTCGACGTGCCCACGGACATCGCCGGTGCGCTGCGGGTGTACCCGCCGGGACCGCGGTGGGCCGTCGGGGGTTACTCCAGCGGCGGCTACTGCGCCGCCGACCTGACCCTGAAGCACCCGGGGACCTACGGCGCGGTGGTCGACCTCGACGGCTACCTGTCTCCGCTGGAGGACGGCAACCTCTGGCACGTCATCTTCAACAAGGACTGGGCCGCGATCCGGGCCTACGACGTCCGGGCCGAGCTGGCCAGGGACCACCAGCGACTGCCGGCCTTCTACCTGGCCGCCGGGGTGGGCAACGTCGAGGACTCCCGGGACCTACGGGTCCTGCAGTCCCTGCTGCAGGCCAGGACCGAGGTCACGACCGTGCTGACCCCGGGCGGACACCGCTACCCCGTGTGGGCGGCCGAGCTCCCGGCGACGCTGACGTGGATCTGGGACCACATCGGCCGGCCCGCCCGGACGCCGTCCGCGCGTCCCGTCCCAGCACCCCGGTCCACGGCGCACCGGCCTGCGACCCAGCGCGCCCTGCGCCCCCCGGCCCCGCACCGCCCCGGTCTGCGCCCACCCGGCCGCCACCGAACCGTTGCGGGGCCGACCCGGCTCGGCCGCCAGCCGGCCGGGGGCGCCCAGCGCTGACCCGCGGCGGGGAGTCCATGGCGGCGTCGGGACATGGTCGCGGGCGGTCCACCGACCCGGCGAGATCAGCGAGGCTGTCCGCACCCGCAGCGGGCGGACACGCGAGGAGGACCACCGGTGGCGACAGGGACGTCGGGCTGGGCGAAGATCGCCCACGGGAACCGCACGGTCTGGCTGTTCCAGCCCGACCGCGAGGTGTGGCTGCAGCACGCCGGCGGTGACCCGGCGGCGGCGGAGTGCGACACCGCCGACGCGGACCTCGTGGGACGGGTCGTCGACGCCGTCGAGCCGGCACCCGCCGCCGACGCCGGCCAGGCCTTCACCGCGCACACGGCCGACGGCAGCCCCGTCCGCGACGGGGCGGGCGGCACAGCAGCGACGTACCGGTCCGTGCTCGCCGCGGCGGCCGCCCTCGCCGACGACGCGATCCGCGCCGGCGGCTGACCGACGACCAGCCGGACCCGACCCGACCCGACCCGACCCGACCGGACCCGACCGGACGCGCCCGACCCGACCCGACCGGACCCGACCGGACGCGCCCGACCTGACCCGACCTGCCGGGGCACGCCGCGATGATGGCCCGGTGAGTGTCCCGGCTGAGTCCCCCGCTGCCCGACCCGGGGCGGCGCCGCCCGGTGCGCCCGGGGCCGGCGGCAACGGCGACCACCCCGGTGCCGGCGCGCTCGCGGCGTGGCGGCGTGACACCCCGGGTGAGTCCCGCTGGGCGGCCGCGCTCGCCGTGGCGGCCGCGATCGTCCTGCAGGTCACCCTGCCGGCCCGCCTGAACCTCTCCTCGCGCTACCTGCTGCCGGCGGTGGAGGCCGTCCTGCTGGTCGCCCTGGTCGTCATCAACCCCGGCCGGGTCGACCGGGTGGAGCGGCCGCTTCGACTGATCGGGCTGGCGCTGATCGGGGTGGCGTCGGTCGCTAACGCCTACTCCGTCGCCCGCCTCGTGCTCGGCCTCGTCCGCGGCACCGAGGGGTCGGCGGCGGGCCCGCTGCTGGTCACGGGCTCCGCGATCTACGTCACCAACGTGCTGGTCTTCGCCCTCTGGTACTGGGAGTTCGACCGCGGCGGCCCGTCGGCCCGGGCCCACGCCCTCGACCCGTACCCCGACTTCCTCTTCCCCCAGATGACGACCTCCGACGTCGCGAAGCCGGACTGGGAGCCAGGCTTCGGGGACTACCTCTACGTCTCTTACACCAACGCGACGGCGTTCAGCCCGACCGACACCCTGCCGCTGACGCGGGGGGCCAAGGCGGCCATGGCGCTGCAGTCCACGGTGTCCCTCGTCACCGTCGCCCTCGTCATCGCGCGGTCGGTCAACATCCTGAAGTGACCGCCGCCCGGGGCACCGGGGGTCCGATCAGCCCGATCGTCGCCAGGGTCGTCTGCCGTTCACCACGCGCTCGCCGCACGGTCACCACGGGCCGCTACACCGGGCGGGTGGTCCGGCGCCCGGCCGGCCCGGAGCGGGGATGCACACGTGAGCCGTCCGACGTCGAGAGTCCTGCTGGCCCTGGGTGCCGCCGGTCTGATGGCGGCTGCCGCCGGCCCGGCGGCGACGGCGGCCACGACGCCGGCCAGCCCGACCAGCCCGAGGGCGGCCGCGGCCGCCCGGACCGTGGCCGGCCACGGGCGCGCCCGGCACGTGCTCGTGCTGTCGGTGGACGGTCTGCACCAGTCGGACCTGACGTGGTTCGTCCGGCACCACCCGCGCTCGGCACTCGCCCGGCTCGTGCGCTCCGGGGTCGACTTCACCCGGGCGAGCACGACGTTCCCGTCGGACTCCTTCCCCGGCATGGTCGCCCAGTTCACCGGGGCGACGCCGGCCACCAGCGGGATCCTCTACGACGACACCTACAACCGGACCCTGCTGCCCGCCGGGACCGTCGACTGCACGACCGCGGCTCGCGGTGCGGAGGTCGCCGACACCGAGGGCGCCGACCGCTCGCAGGGCCCGATCACCCTCGACGCCGGCCAGCGGCTGGCGGCACCGGCGCTCACCGCGCTGACCCGCCAGTCCCGCGCCCAGACCCTCGCCGCCGCGCCGGCGCTGACCCGCGCGATCCTCGCGATGACCCCGACCCCGCAGTCGCTGCTCGACCCGTCGGCGCTGCCGGTCGACCCGGCCAGCTGCCTGCCGGTGTACCCGCACTCGTCGCTGCGGGTGGACACCGTGTTCGAGGTGGCCCGGGCCCACGGGCTGCGCACCGCGTGGTCGGACAAGCACCCGGCCTACGAGATCCTCAGCGGCCCGTCCGGCACCGGCATCCAGGACCTGTTCACCCCGGAGATCAACTCCGTGGCCGACGGCTCCGGTGAGGACTGGACCAAGGACAACGCCCTCACGCGCGAGTACGACGGGTTCAAGGTCGCCGCCGTGCTCCACGAGATCGCCGGGCTCGACCACTCCGGCAGCCGGACCGTCGGGACCCCGGCGGTGTTCGGGATGAACTTCCAGGCGGTATCGACCGCGGAGAAGCTGCCGACCTCCGACGGGCTGACCGGTGGCTACCTCGCCGGCGGGGCCGCGGGGCCGCTGCTCGCGGGCGCCCTGTCCTTCGTCGACGCCCAGGTCGCCGCGATGGTCCGGGCCATCGACCACCGCGGACTGGCCGGTTCCACGACGATCATCCTGTCCGCCAAGCACGGGCAGTCCCCGCAGGATCCGACGGCCCTGCGCCGGGTGGACGACGCCCCGATCATCGCCGCGATCGATGCCGGCTGGGCCGCGCGGCACCCGCACGCCGCCCCGCTGGTCGCGTTCTCTGTCGACGACGACGGGATGCTGCTCTGGCTGTCCGACCGCAGCCCGGCCGCGACCGGCTTCGTCCGCGGGTACCTGCGCACGCACAGCGCCCCGGCGAACCGCATCGGCGACGCGAAGGGCGTCCACCCGGTCACCGTCGCGTCGTCCGGACTGCGGGCGGTCTACGCGGGCCCCGGCGCACACCGCTTCCTCGGAGCCGCCGCGGGTGACCCGCGGGTGCCGGACGTCATCGGGATCGCCCGCCACGGGGTCGTGTTCACCGGCGGCGTCGCGAAGATCGCCGAGCACGGCGGTGACGATGCCGAGGATCGCCACGTGCCACTCGTCGTCGCCGGCGCCGGCACCCCGCACCACGTCGTCGACGGCGCCGCGGTGGCCACCACCCAGATCGCGCCGACCATCCTGCGCCTGCTCGGCCTGGACCCCAACGCCCTGACCGGCGTCCGCCGCGACCACACGCGCAGCCTGCCGATCTTCTGAGGACCCGTCGGGACCGTCCCGGCTCCCGCCGGCCGCCCGCTCCCGACAGCTGGCCCGCTACCCGACGGCGGGCAGCGGAGCCGGCGTCCGGGAGGATGGGTGGCGATGAACCCGACCGGCAGTGCGCTGCGCGTCCGGGCCGGTCGCTCCCGGGCGGCCGCGGAGGCCGGACGGGGACGCCGCGAGCGGTTCGCGCTCCTGGTCGTCGCCACCGCCCGGGTGGCCGCGGCCTGGTCGGTGCTCGCGCTGCTGTTCCGCCGCCTGGGGTGGGTGCACTGGGTCAGTGACCTCTTCGGGGTGCTGAACCTGCCCGTCGCACCGTCCCTCTTCGCCGTCGTCCTGCTGCTCGTGCTGGCCGGGGCGCTGCGTCGGCGGCTGCGGGTGGCGCTGCTGGTCCTGCTCGGGTTCCAGCTGCTCGGCATCGCCGACGCCCTCGTCACGCTGTTCCTGGTCGCGGTGCCCAAGGCCGCCTACCGGGCGGTCGGCCCGGGCGAGCTGCGATCGGCCCTGGTCATCGCCGGGCTCGTGAGCGGGCTGTTCCTCGCGGGGCTCTGCTGGTGGGCGCGGCCGGCCTTCCCGGCGCTGCTGGTGCCGGCGTCGCGGCTGCGGGCCGTCCTCACCCTGGCCGGCGGGCTGGTGGTCTCCTCGGCGCTGTCGGTGGGGCTGACAGAGGCGTTCCCCGGGACGTTGTCGCGCGGCACCCAGCGCCTGGGCTGGGCCGCCCGCGCGGTCGTCGGACTGCCCCCGGACAGCTCCGACCCGGAGTACGTCGGCCACCACGGGCACCACTGGGTCGCCGCGCTGGTGGGCGCGGTGTCCGCGGCGGGGCTGGTCGCGGCGCTGCTGGTCTTCCTCCGGGCCGGGCAGCGCCGACGCCTGCTGAGCGCCCCCGAGGAGCTGCGGCTGCGCCGGCTGATCCTCGAGCACGGCGAGCGGGACTCCCTCGGCTACTTCGCCACCCGCCGCGACAAGTCCGTCGTCTTCGCCGATGACCAGGATGCCGCGATCACCTACCGGGTCATCGGGTCGGTCGGTCTGGCCAGCGGTGACCCGATCGGGTCACCGGACAGCTGGGACGCCGCGATCGCGGCCTGGCAGACCGAGCTGCGGATCCACGGCTGGTCCCCGGCCGCGGTGTCGGCGAGCGAGGACGGCGCCCGGGCCTTCGTGCGCGCCGGGCTGAAGGCGCTGTCGATGGGTGACGAGGCCGTCGTCGACGTCCGGTCCTTCACCCTGGCCGGTCCGACGATGGAGCCCGTCCGCCGGGCCGTCACCCGGGTCGGTCGTGCCGGGTACAACGCCCGCGTCGTCCGCCACGCCGCCCTGACCGCCGCCGAGCTGGCCGAGCTCGCCGAGCTGGCCGAGAGGTGGCGGGGAGCCGAGGACGAGCGTGGGTTCTCGATGGCACTGGGCAGGCTCGGCGACCCGGCCGACGGCCGCTGCGTCGCCGTCCTCGCCCTCGACGGCGCCGGGGCCGTCCGCGGGCTGCTGTCCTTCGTCCCCTGGGGAGAGGGGGGACTGTCGCTGGACCTGATGCGCCGCGACCCGACGGCGGAGAACGGGACGACGGAGTTCTGTGTCGCCGAGCTCATGGCGGCCTGCCCCGACCTGGGTGTCACCCGGGTCTCCCTCAACTTCGCCGTGTTCCGCGCCGTGTTCAGCGCGGCGGACCGGGTGGGTGCCGGGCCGATCGTCCGCCTCGGCAACGCCGCACTGACCATCGCCTCGCGTCGCTGGCAGCTCAAGAGCCTCTACCGGTCCAACGAGCGGTACCTGCCGCGGTGGCTGCCCCGCTTCCTCTGCTTCGACTCCTCCCTCGCGCTGACGTCGGTCGCGGCGGCCGCCGGGATCGCCGAGGGCTTCGTCCCGGTCCCGGGCGGGCGGCTCGGGCGGGCTGTCCAGCCGGCGATCCTGCCCAGGCGCGGGGACCCGACGGCGTTCGCCGCGGAGGTCGCCGCCCAGCAGGCCCGCAGCCGCCGACCGGTCACCGCGGCCACCGAGCCCCGCGGGCAGGCTCGGGTCCGCCGGGACAAGCTCGCCGTCCTGCGAGCCGCCGGGATGGAGCCCTACCCGGTGCGCGTCGCGCGGACGTGCGACATCGCCGACGTCCACGCCCGCTTCGGTCACCTCGGTCCGGACGAGCGGACCGGGGCCCAGGTGTCGGTGTGCGGCCGCGTCCGCGCGGAACGCGACTTCGGCGGCCTGCTCATCGCCGTCCTGCAGGACGGCGACCACCGGATCCAGGTCCTCACCGGGCCGTCGCAGGTCGGCGCCACCCAGCACGCCCTGTGGCGGCGGACCGTGGACCTCGGTGACCTGCTCAGCGTCACCGGGGAGGTGGTCACCTCCCGGACCGGGGAGCTGTCGGTCCAGGCGTCCCGGTGGGCGATGGCCGCCAAGTGCCTGCGCCCGCTGCCCGACGCCCGTCAGGGCCTCACCGACCCGGAGAGCCGCGCCCGCCACCGCTACCTGGACCTGATCGTCAACGCCGACAGCCGGGAGCTGCTCGCCCAGCGCAGCGCCGCGACCTCCGCGCTGCGGGCCGGCTTCACCCGCCGCGGCTTCACCGAGGTCGAGACCCCGATGCTGCAGACCGTCCACGGCGGTGCCAACGCCCGTCCGTTCCGGACCCACATCAACGCCTACGACCTCGATCTCTACCTGCGCATCGCACCCGAGCTGCACCTCAAGCGGCTCTGCGTCGGCGGGCAGGGAAAGGTCTTCGAGCTGAACCGGAACTTCCGCAACGAGGGTGCCGACGCCACCCACAACCCGGAGTTCACCTCGGTCGAGGCCTACCAGGCGTATGCCGACTACACCGACATGCGCGAGCTCACCCGCGAGCTGGTGCTCGAGGTCGCGACGGCCCTGCACGGCGTCCCGACGGCCCACCGCCGCAGCGCGGACGGTCTGGTCGCGGTCGACCTGGCACCGCCCTGGCCGACGGTGACGGTGCACGACGCGGTGAGCCGGGCCGCCGGCGTGGCGCTCACCGTCGACACCCCGCTCGCCGCCATCCGGACGGTCTGCGAGGACCACGGCCTGCGCGCAGCTCCCGACGCGGCCGCCGGCGACCTGGTCCTGCTGCTCTACGACGCCCTCGTCGAGAAGCAGACCACGTTCCCCACGTTCTACACCGACTTCCCGCTGGAGAGCTCGCCGCTGACCCGCGTCCACCGCGACAGCCCGCAGCTGGCCGAGCGCTGGGACCTCGTCGCGTTCGGCGCCGAGATCGGCACCGCCTACAGCGAGCTGACCGACCCCGTGGACCAGCGCGAGCGGCTCACCGCCCAGTCGACGAAGGCGGCGGCCGGCGACCCGGAGGCGATGGAGCTCGACGAGGACTTCCTGCAGGCGTTGGAGTACGCGATGCCCCCGACCGGCGGGCTGGGCCTCGGGGTGGACCGGATCGTGATGATGCTGACCGGGGCGAGCATCCGGGCGACCCTAGCGTTCCCGCTGGTCCGTCCCGGGCGGCGCTGACCCGGCCGGCGCTGACCCGGGCGCTCCTGACCCGGGCGCTGGCGATCATCGAGCTGTGGGGCCCAGTCGGTCGGGTGGCGCCGCGGTGTGTGGGCTGGCTCAGCGGAAGACGCCGGTGTGGCCGAGGGAGTAGCGGCCGGGCTGCGGGAACACGCACAGCCCGTGCGGCGCCGCCCCGACCTTGATCCTCCGCAGCAGCTTGCCGGTGACGAGGGACACCTCGTACACGACGTCGTCGTAGCGGCCGGAGACCCAGAACCGGGTGCCGTCGGCGGACAGCCCACCCATGTCCGGGCTGCCACCGCCCGGGAACACGATCCGGCGGACGACCCGGCCGGTGGCGAAGGACACCTCGGAGATCGAGCCCTCGCCCCGGTTGGTCACCAGCAGGCGCTTGGAGTCCCGCGTCACGTACAGCCCGTGCGCGCCCCGGCCGGTGTGCAGGAAACCGGTCACGCGGAAGCTGGCGCCGTCGAGGACCCAGACCCCGTCGTGGTCCATGTCCGCGATGAAGAAGCGCGAGCCGTCCGGCGCCATCTTCACGTCCTGGGGCATCGACGGGCGGGGCAGGCGCAGGCGCGCCACCACCCGCTCCGACGCCGTGTCGACCTTCAGCACCTGCCCGGAGAACTCGCACGACACGAGGAAGTAACGCCCGTCGGTGCTGAAGTCGGCGTGGTTGACCCCGTCGCACCCGGCCGGGACGGCCTTGTGGACCGCCATCGTGTGGGCGTCGCGGAAGACGATCTGCCTGTCGGCACTGGCCATCACGACCGCGTAGCGCCCGTCCGGGGTGAAGTAGAGGTTGTAGGGGTCGTGGACCGCGACCGTCCGGATGGGCAGGCCGGTGCGCGGGTCCAGCGCCGTCAGGGTGTTGGCGAGGTCGTTGTTCACCCACAGGGTCTTGAGGTCCCAGGACGGCACGACGTGCTGCGGCTCGCGGCCGGTCACCAGCGTGCGCAGGACGTTCCCGCTGACCGGGTCGAGCTCGGTGACGGTGTCCCCGCCGGAGTTGGGCACGTAGACGATCGACGGGTACCCGCGGACGACCGGCGAGAGCGCCCCCGGGCGGTCCGCCGCATAGACGTCGTGGGCGTCCAGGACCGGGGGCATGCCCGGGAGCGGCGTCACGGTGCCGGGCGCGGACGTCGGGTCGGCGGCCGTCGCGGTCGCGCCGGGTGAGGCGTCCGCGCCGCCCGACACGCTCGGGTCCCCGGTCGGGCTGCCGGTGGCCGAGGGCCCGCCGGCGGTCGAGGTGCCACCGGCGGTCGAGGTGCCCGGGTCCGCGGCGGTGGCCGTCCGCGCCGCGGTGTCGGTCGCGCCCGCGCCGACGGCGGGCGTGGTGGTGGTCGCGGCGCCCGTCGTGGCCGGCCGCGCGACCTGGGGGCTGCAGCTGGCGAGGACCAGGGCGGCGAGTGCCGCCGTGGCGACCAGCACCGTGCCGGCCCGCCGTGACACCGGGCGGGTCACGAGCCGAGCAGCCCGCTGCAGGTGACCGGGTGCAGTCCGCGCCGACGCAGCCCGGTGAGCACCGCGGGCAGCGCGTCGAGGGTCACCTGGTGACCGAGGTGCAGGCTGATGATCGACCCGCCCCGGGCGCCCCCGAGGACGGCGTCCACGACGCTCGCCACGGGTGGATCCTGCCAGTCCAGACCGTCGACGTCGTAGGACAGGCAGGTGTCGTAGCCGGCGGCTGCGGCGGCCGAGCGGATCGCCCGGTCGGTGCGCTGGGTGCCCGACGCCCGGAACCAGCGACCTGCCGAGCCGACCGCCGCCCGCAGCGCCGCCGCCCCGCCGTCGATCTCGTGGCGCACCTGGTCAGCGTCCAGGGTGAGCATCGGCAGGTGGTGCAGCGTGTGGTTGCCGAGGTCATGCCCGGCCGCGACGATCCGGTGCCCGATCCCCGGGGTGGACTGCAACCAGGTCCCGACGGCCAGGACGGTGACGCGCACCCCGGCGCGGTCCACCAGGGACAGCAGCTGCTCGGCGAGGGACACCGCGCCCGCGCCGTGGAAGGTCAGCGCCACGGCACTGCTCGTCCGGGGCCCGTGGCGCACCTCCCGAGCGGGACCTGCTGCGCGCGTCGCCTCCGGCGTCGATGTCGTCGCGGCGGTCCCGGCCGGCCCGGTGGCGGCCGCGGATCCACGCCCCGACGAGGGCGGTGTCCCGCTGGGTGCCGCCGGACTGCGGGCCCCCGAGGTGCGGGCGGCCGTCGACCCGGGCGATGCCGCGGACGGTCCCGGGCTGGCGGAGCCGGCCGGGCTGCAGCCCCACACCACCGACGCGGCACCGACCGAGACGACCCCGACTGCCGTCCGGCGGGACACCTGCCGGCCGGGCAGGCCGGGCCGACCACCGCCGACCGAGGTGCCACCGGACGTGTCGATCGAGGTGTCGCCGGCGGTGTCGGCAGGACTGTCGGCAGGACTGTCGGCCGAGGTGTCGGCGAGAGCGGCGGCGTCGGGCCGGGACGCGCGGGACCCGTCCACTGGTGGCTGTGACGTCACGGCTCCAGTGTCGCGGGTCGGCGGGACGGCCTGCGGTCGACCACGCCCTACCGGTCGACAGTCCGTCCCACGAGTCGGTCCGGACCTCACCGCTGGCCGGTGGTCGCCGTGAGGGCCGTCGTCACGGTCAGGGTCGTCGCACTGACGGGGTCGACCGGTGCGCCCGGTGGTCCCTGCCCGGGACCGAGCGGCCACCGGTGCCCCATCCCGACCATCGCGTAGAGGGTCACCCCGGCGCCGCCCGAGCCCGGTGCCCAGCTCGTGACGACCACGGAGGTCACCCGACTCCGCCCGGTCCCTGGCCCCCGCCCCGGCGAGGACGGCGAGGACGGCGACGGCGCGAGCACGGGCTGGATCACCGACCTCGACGGGTGCCCGGCGCGGTCGACGCGCACCCACTGGGCCACCGTCGCGAGCACCGACACGTAGGACGGCGACGTCAGACCGCGGCGTCGGCGACCCCGCCACGGCTGCAGCCGGTCCGCGGTGCCGTGCAGGAGGACCGCGCGGACCGGACCGGTCGGCCGGGGTGCTCCCGGGGCGTCGATCATCTCGCCGTCGATCGACACGACCGCCGCGACGGCGCGGGGGGCGGCGCCGGCGATCCGCATCGCCATCCCGGCGCCGTTGGAGAACCCCGCGACGGTCACCCGGGACGGGTCGACGACGCGCGCGCTGACCAGCCGGTGGACGACGGCGAGGGCGAACGCGGTGTCCTGCGGGCCGCCGGTGACGAACCGACCGTCGTCAAAGGCGGGTCCGTGGCTCTCGGGCAGCACCAGGACCACGCCGGCGGTGCGGGCCGCGCCGATCAGGCCGGTGCGGGTCGCGAAGCCCGACACCCGCTCGCCGAGCCCGTGGAAGACCAGCAGCAGGGCAGGTCGCCGCCGGGCGCCGCCGGGCGACCCGGGCGGCAGCACCAGCAGGTACCGGCGGGTCAGCCCACCGACCCGGATCGTCTGCCACCCGGTGCCGGGCGGGGTCGGCTCGGCCTGCGCCCGGACGTCCCAGCGCCTGGCGGCCCGGTCGTAGTCGCGCAGCTGGCCGGCGGCGGTGGTCGCCGGCGGCGCTCCGAGGGCGCTCAGGACGTCGACTGCGGGGTCCGCCCACCTGGCGTCGCCGGCCGCTGCAGCCGACACCGTGTAGGACCCGACGGCGAGCACGACCGCCGCGACGCCGGCCGGCACGAGGGCGCGACGGCGCCTGGACCGCGGCGGCCGTCCCGAGCGGTCCACCTCGCCAGTGTCACCCCACGGCGGGCCGGTCGGCCCGGTGGCTCAGAGTCCGACGCTGCCCTGCATGATCCCGCCGTCGACGAACACCGTGGTCGCGGTCAGGTACGCCGACTTCCCCGACGCGAGGAACACCACGACGTCGGCGATCTCCGCCGGCTGCGCCATCCGCCCGAGGGGGATCGCGGCGTCCAGCGCGGCCAGCTTGACCGGGTCATCGGTCGTGGTGGTGTTGATCGGCGTCGCGACCGCACCCGGGCCGATGCCCACCACCCGGACCCGGTGCGGGCCGAGCTCCACCCCTGCAGTCCGGGTCAGCATCCGCATACCGCCCTTGGAGACGCAGTACGCGACGTTCCCCGGCATCGGCCAGTCCTCGTGGACGGAGGAGATGTTGAGGACGAGCCCGCCGCGGCCCTGGGCGATGAACTGCCGCGCCGCGAACTGCGTCCCGAAGAACGCACTCGTCAGGTTGACGTCCAGCACCCGCCGGTAGTCCGCCTCGGTGGTGTCCAGGATCGAGGTGCGGGTCTCGATGCCGGCGTTGTTCACCAGGACGTCGAGGGAGCCGTAGGTCGCCACCGCGGTGGCGACCATGCGCTGCACGTGGGCGGGCTTGCTGACGTCGGCCTCCACCCCGACCGCGTGCCCGCCGGCGGCCTCGATCCGCGCGATCAGGTCGGTGGTCGCGGCCGGGTTCGCGACGTAGTCGATGACGATGTTCGCGCCCTCCGCGGCGGCCGCGACACAGATCGCCGCCCCGATCCCGCTGTTCCCGCCGGTCACCACGAGCGTCTTCCCGTCGAGCAGCACCGAGCACCTCCGCCGTCGTCCCGGACCAGCCAGCGGACGCGGCAGCCCCGTGCACGATCCGGACGTCCGGACCGTGGGAGGGAGTGTCGCGCACCGACGGCGGCCCGCGCGAACGCCGGGGACACCTCGACCCGCTCGGTGAACAGCCGGTGAACAACAGGTGTCGACTAGGCTGTGCGTCCCAGGTGACCGGGCGTCCGGTCGTGCTCTCGGGGGGACGGGTCGGTGCTGGAGGTCGAGCGGAAGTACACCGTCGGGCCGGAGTTCGTGGTCCCCGAGCTGACGGCGGCGGACTGGGTGGTCCGCAACGGGACGACCGTCGCCCTGGACGCCACCTACTACGACACCCCCGACCTGCGGCTGGCGCGCGCACGCATCACCCTGCGTCGCCGGACCGGCGGCAAGGACGCCGGCTGGCACCTGAAGCTGCCCGCCGGGAGCGAACGGGAGGAGATCCAGCGGCCCCTGGGCCGCCGGAGTGCGGTCCCGGCAGAGCTCGCCCGACTGGTGCTCGCCCGGACCCGCGGGTCGGCGCTCGCCCCGGTCGCCCGGATCCGCACGACCCGGACCTTGACCACCGTGAGCGCGCCGGACGGCACCCCGCTCGTCGAGGTGGCCGACGACGACGTCCTGGGCGAGCGTCTCGGCGCGGTCGTCGCGGTGACGCGGTGGCGCGAGGTCGAGGCCGAGCTGCTGACGCAGGGTCGCGAGGCCGCTCTCGCCGCAGTGACGAAGCAGCTCCGCCGAGCGGGGGCGACGCCCGCAGACAGCGCGTCGAAGCTCGCACACACCCTCGGCGAACCCGCGCCCGAACAGCCCGAACAGCCAGTCGGCGAGGACGCGCGGGTCGGGCGCCGGCCCGGCGGGCGGTCGGCCGGCGCCGCCGTCACCGACTACCTCAGCGAGCAGGTCGAGGCACTGCTGGCGGCCGATCCTCAGGTCCGCCGCGAGGGCCCGGACGCCGTGCACGCGATGCGCGTCGCGTCGCGGCGGCTGCGCAGTGCGCTGCGCACGTTCGGGCCGCTCCTGCACGCCGACCGCCTCGGTGACCTCGAGTCCGAGCTGGCCTGGCTGGCCGCGGTGCTGGGCGAGGCTCGCGACCTCGAGGTGCTGCAGGAGCGCCTGCGGGGCGCCCTCGACGAGCTGCCGCCCGAGTCGCTGCTCGGCCCGGTGCGGGACCGCCTCCTGGAGACCGAGCTGCGCGGCGGGCGCCTGCGGGCACATGCGGCGGCCCTCGAGGCGCTGGACAGCGCGCGCTACCTCACGCTGCTGGACCGCCTGGACGCCCTCGCGGCGGCGCCCCCCCTGACCCCGGACGCCGAGGCCCCGGCCCGGTCCGTGCTGCCCCGGCTGCTGCGGCGGGCCTGGACGTCCCTCGACCGGCGCGCGGCGCGGGCGCTCGCGTCCGGCGAGGACGAGGACCTGCACGCCACGCGGAAGGCGGCGAAACGGGTCCGGTACACCGCTGAGGCCGTCGCGCCCGCCCTCGGTCGTCCGGCACTCGCGGTGGCCGAGCAGGCCAAGGAGGTCCAGGGGGTCCTCGGCGAGCACCAGGACTCGGTGGTCGCGCGGACGCTGCTGCGGCGCCTCGCCACCTCGGTGTCCCCGTCGTTCACCTACGGGGTCCTCTACGCCGGCGAGGTCGCGCGCGGGACCGCTGCGGCCGCCGACTTCACCCGGCGCTGGAGCCGCCTGGACCACACCTCCGGCCTGAAGGCGCTCGCGAAGCTCGACCGCCGCGCGCGCTGACACCCCACCGACGTCCGACACGGCTGCGCTGGCCGTGCCGGTCGGCGGCCAGGGCGGGCACATCCGCGACGACCTGGTGCGGATGGGACTGGTGGGGCGCCCAGCGGCCCCAGCCGTCCCGACCCGTCGCGGACGTCCCCGCCCGACACGCGTGACCGACCGACCGTCCGACGAGTCCGTCCGCGAGCCAGGTCAGCGCCGGGTGTCGACCTTCGGCAGGCCGTTCACCGCGGCCGCCGGAGCGGTGCTCTCGACCGCGTTGTCCGGCCGACCGGCCTTGGCGCGCAGTCCGTCGGTGACCGCACTGAGGATTGCGGTGCCCTGGCTGGCCAGCGACGCCACGGTCTGGTTGAGGCCCTCGGCCCCGTTGAGCACGGTGACGTTCGCGCCGGCGAGACCGGACGCGGCCGCCCGGACGATCTCCGGGAGCTGGGCGATGATTGCCTGGTCGAGGGCGATCCGGCCCTGGGCGGCCGCGGCGTCGGCGGACAGCCGCGTGCGGTCGGCCTCGGCCTGGGCGAGGGTGCGGATCCGCTGGGCCTCCGCGGCGGCCGGCTTGACCACCTCGGCGAGCAGCTGGGCCTCGCGCAGCTCAGCGTTGCGCGCGGCCACCTTCGACTGCTCCTCGAGGACGGCCTGCTGGGCCTGGGCCGCGGCGAGCGGCCCGGACTGCGCCGCCACCTGCTGGGCCTTGTCGATCTCGGCCTGGTACTGGGCCCGGGCGACGGCGGTCTGGCGCGCGTACTCCGCCTGCTGGCGGTCGCTCTCCTGGCGGGCCTTCGCCGACTCCTGGTCGGCCTGCGCCTGCGCGATCTGCGCCGCCTGGTTGACCCGAGCGACGTGCGGCTGGGCGAGGGCGCGGATGTAGCCCGAGCCCTTGTCGTCGATCGACTGGATCTGCAGGGAGTCCACCGCGAGACCGAGGTTGCCCATCTCGACGTTCGAGGACTCGAGCACCTGCTGGGCCAGGGTCTGACGCTCGCGGATGATCGTCTCGACCGTCATCGACCCGACGATGGACCGCAGGTGGCCGGCGAAGATCTGCCCCGTCAGGATCGACATCTGGTTCTGGTCGGACAGGAAGCGCTGTCCGGCGGCGACGATCGCGTCCAGGTTGGACCCGACCTTGAAGGCGATGACCGCCTTCACCAGCAGCGCGATGCCCTGCTGGGTCACGCAGTCCTCGGTGACCTCCGACTCCTGCAGCGACAGCGTCAGGAAGCGCGCCCGCCGGAAGATCGGCGCGACGAACGCGCCGTGGCCGATGACGACCCGGAACGGCGCCGGCATCGTCACGGCATTGCCTGCGAGGTCGGACCCCGTGGTGATCGCGAGCTGGCCCGAGCTGCGCTGGCGGCCCCCGGAGATCAGCATCGCCTGGTCCGGCGCCGGCACCCGATACCCGAACATCCCTAGGACTCCTCTGGTGCGACGTACCCCAGCGTCCAGGTCTGGACGTCCACCGTGAGCGGACCGCGCTGGTTCGTGACGAGGACCTCGGTCGCCACCGGCAGCGGGCCGGTGGCGTAGGCGAGGTAGTTCTCGAGCACCCCGTGGGAATCTCGGAGGCGGACCTGACCCGGGTGGTCACCACCGGGGACTCGGATGGTGACGACGCCCATCAGGCCGACGGCGGAACTCACACCTGCTCCTCGGGGTGGCGTTGCACCTAGCGTAGGACGGCCAGGGTGTGCACCCGGCGAGGCCTCACAGGAGCTGCCTCCGCCGACGGAGGGATCGGCGCTCCCGACGCGGCTGCAGCCCGTTCCCTCGGTCGGTCCCAGCCGGTCGGTCCCGGCCCGCCGGTCCGGCCGGTCGGTGTCAGTCCTCGAGAAACAGCCGGGTGTATACGGCCCGGGCGCGGCGCGAGGTGCCCAGCCACTCCTGCACCACCCGGTCGGACTCCCCCGGTGCGTGTCCGAGCAGCCGGCTGACCCCGGCCAGCTCCCGCGGGTCGGTGGGCAGGGAGTCCCGACCGCGGCCGCGGACCAGCACGACCGCGTTGCGGATCCGGCCGGCCAGCCGCCACACGTCGCCGAGCACCGCTGCGTCGCGCGGCTGGACCAGTCCCGCGTCGACCGCCGCCCGCAGCGCGTCCAGGGTCGAGGTGGTGCGCAGTCCCGGCACCGCACCGGCGTGGCGCAGCTGCAGGAGCTGCACCAGCCACTCGACGTCGCCCAGGCCGCCGGGGCCCAGCTTGACCTCGGTGGAGGGGTCGGCCGCGCGGGGCAGCCGCTCCGCTTCGACGCGGGCCTTCAGCCGTCGGATGTGGCGGACGGCGGCGGCGTCCAGCCCGCCGGCGGGGTGGCGCAGCGGGTCGATCAGCTCGAGCAGCCGCCGGCTCGGACCGCGGTCGCCGGCGAGGTGAGCGGCCCGCAGCAGCGCCTGGGCCTCCCAGGGGGCCGACCACCGCCGGTAGTAGGCCTCGTAGGAGGTGTGCGACCGGACGAGGGGACCGTTGCGACCCTCCGGGCGCAAGTCGGCGTCCAGCAGCATCGGTGGCTGGGAGCCGGTGGCGCCGAGCAGGCGGCGCAGCTCGACGGCGAGGGCGTGTGCCGGGACGAGGGCCTCGCTGTCGCTGACACCGGGCCCCGGCTCGTACACGAACAGGACGTCGGCGTCGCTGGCGTAGGACTGCTCGCGTCCGCCGAGGCGGCCCATGGCCAGGACGCTGAACTGCAGTCCGGCCGCCGCCGGGGTCGCGAGGACCGGCAGGGTGCGGCGCAGGGCGGCGAGTGACCCCTCGACCACCGCCCCCGCCAGGTCGCTCAGCGCGACCCCGACGGCGGTGACGTCGAGGCGGTGCAGCAGGTCGGCGACCGCGATCCGGATGGTCTCCCGGCGACGCAGGGCGAGGATCGCGGTGACCGCGTCGCCCGCGTCCTCCCCGCGGCCGCCCAGGGCGAGGCACTCGGTCACCAGCTCGGAACGGGTCCGGGGGCGCAGGTCGCCGCCGCCGGCGAGCAGCACCGCGGCCGCCGGCACCCCGGCCAGCAGCTCCGGGACCCACCGTCCGGCGGCCAGCACGTGCGCCAGGTCCTCGGCTGCGGACTCCCCGTCGCGCAGCAGGCGCAGGTACCACGGGGTGTCCCCGAGGGCTTCGGACAGCTGCCGGAACGCCAGCAGGCCGCCGTCGGGGTCGGCACCGTCGGCGAACCAGCCGAGCAGGACCGGCAGCAGCGTCCGCTGGATGGCCGCCCGCCGCGACACCCCGGAGGTGAGGGCCTGCAGGTGGCGGAGGCAGGCCTCCGGCTCGTCGTAGCCCAGGGCGGCGAGGCGGGCGGCGGCGGCGGCCGGCGCCAGGCGCACGCCGTCCTCGGGCAGCCGCGCGACGGCCGTCAGCAGCGGGCGGTAGAAGAGCTTCTCGTGCAGGCGGCGCACCCGGCGCCGCTGGGCCTCCACCGCCCGGGTGATCCCGCCGACCGGGTCGTTGAGCATCCCCAGGCTGCGCCCGATCCGGCGGAGCTCCGCGGCGTCGTCGGGGATCACCTGTGCACGCTGGAGGCGACGCAGCTGCAGCCGGTGCTCGACGGTCCGCAGGAAGGTGTACGCGCCGGTCAGTTCCAGGCCGTCCGAACGCCCGACGTAGCCGCCCGCAGCGAGTGCCGCCAGCGCCGGCACCGTCCCGGGCACGTGCAGGCTCTCGTCGGCGCGCCCGTGCACCAGCTGCAGCAGCTGCACGGCGAACTCCACGTCGCGCAGCCCGCCCCGGCCCAGCTTCAGCTGCCGACCGGCCAGGCGCGCCGGGACCGCGGACTCGACCCGTCGTCGCATCGAGCGGACGTCCTCCACGAAGTGCGCCCGGCCCGCCGCCGACCACACCGCCGCGGCCGCCGCGGCGGCGAACCGGCCGCCCAGGTCGGCGTCCCCGGCGACCGGTCGCGCCTTCAGCAGCGCCTGGAACTCCCACGTCTTCGCCCAGGTGTCCCAGTACCGCCGGTAGGACTCCAGGGAGCGGACGAGGGCGCCCTGGCGGCCTTCCGGGCGCAGGGCGGTGTCGACCTCCCAGATGGTGCCCTCGTCCGTCGGCTCGGCACAGATCGCGATCACGCGGGTCGCCAGGGCGGTCGCGACGGCCATCGTGGCCGGCCGGGCGGGTTCGGCGACGAACAGGACGTCGACGTCGCTGAGGTAGTTGAGCTCGCCGCCGCCGCACTTGCCCATCGCGATCACCGCGAGGCGGGCACCGTCGACGGCCGTGGTGCCGACGTGCTCGGCCACCTCGGTCCGCGCGACGGCCAGCGCGGCCTCCAGGACGGCCGCGGCGAGGTCGGACAGCGCCGCGGTGACGGCCGTCAGGTCCGGCGCGGCCGTGAGGTCCCAGCCGGCCACCGCGAGCAGCTGGCGGCGGTGGGCCAGGCGGAGTGCGTCGCGGGCGGCGGGTCCGGAGAGCGCGGAGCGCGGTTCGGGCGACGCGGGCTCGGCCGCGACGGCGTCGAGGAGGTCGGCGCGCATCCCGGCGGCCGACAGCGGTGCGCAGTCGGCGGGGCGCAGCACGTCGGCGAGGTCGGGATGGCGGACCAGCTGCTGTCCGAGGGCCTCGGACAGTCCGCAGACGGCCAGCACCCGCGAGCAGAACTGCGGGTCGTCGACGAGGCCCTCGAGCAGCCGGGTCGGGGAGTCCGCCGAAGCCGGGTGCCGGGCGGTCCCGGAGCGCCCGGCAGCCCGCAGCAGGTCCAGCAGGACCCGCACCGCCAGCCAGGGGTCCGCCACCCTGGTCACCGCGTCGGTGACCGCGCCCGCCACCGCCGCCGCCAGGCCACCGCCGGCGGCGAGGTCGTCCAGTGCCCGCGCGACCCGCCCGTCGACGTCGAGCGGCGCGCGCCCGGTGCTCACCGGTGGCGTCACCGGCCGAGCCTCCCACCCGTCCCGCGGAGCTCGTCACAACTCACCGATATATCGCGTACTGTCGTCGATGTACCGGTAAGGACGGGGACTCGAGTCACCCGGCCGGTGCCTCAGGAGGAACCATGGACAGGGACCAGATGCGGCGGCTTCTCACCGCCATCCAGGACGAGGTGCTGCCGGGCAGTGGCCGCGGCCACCAGCACCAGCACGATCACCGGCACCATCAAGAAGGCGACGAGCCAGGGGCGGACCCGAGGGGCGGCCCGGAGTGGAGCGGTCGCCACGGACCGGGAAGTCACGGCCGGCCCACCGACGCCCGCGGGCCGGGCTTCGGACTGCGCGACGAGGCGGGCACGGGCCCCGATGGACAGGACGACGAGCCTGCAGGCCGCCGCGGGCGCGGTGGACCTCGGCACGGCGGCCGCGGGCCGCGCGGCTTCGGCTTCGGCGGGCCCGGTGGTTTCGGCGGGCCGGGTGGATTCGGCGGCCCCGGTGGACTGGGCGGCCCGGGTGGGCTCGGCGGCATCTTCGCCGGCTTCGGCGGTCCGGGCGGCTTCGGCGGCCGGGGTGGGCCCCGGGCGCGGCGCGGCGACGTCCGGTCGGCGCTGCTCAGCCTCCTCGCGGAGGCTCCGCACAACGGCTACCAGCTCATCCAGGCGATCGCGGACCGGACCGAGGGCGCCTGGAAGCCCAGCCCCGGTGCGGTCTACCCCGCGCTGAGCCAGCTCGAGGACGAGGGACTGATCGTGACCGGGCAGAGCGAGGGCCGGCGCGAGCTGGTGCTGACCGCGGCCGGGAAGGCGTACGTCGAGGAGCACGCGGGCGAACTCGCGGCGGTGTGGGACAGCGCCGCGCGTCCGGGCGGGTCGGTCACCGACCTGGCCAGGACGGCCCAGCAGCTGGCCGCTGCCGTGGGCCAGGTCCTGCACTCCGGGGACGAGGCGCTGCTCGCAGGCACCGGTGCGATCCTGGCCGCCGCCCGGCGTGACATCTACCTCTGGCTGGCCGACGGTCCGGCGAACAGGGGCTCGGCGACTGCTTCCACCGACCCGAGCGGTCCGGCCGACAGTGGTCCGGCGGACAGTGGTGCGGCGGACAGCGGTGCGGCCGCCAGTGGTGCGGCGGACAGTGGTGCGCCCGACGCCGGTCCGGCCACCCCGGCCGGCTGAGCCGGGGCGGACCGCTGCTGGTCGACCTGTCGTGGTCGTCAGTCGGCCTGGTGGCGCTCCCGGACGAGAGCGCCCACCAGGCCCGACGCCCCGAAGCGGAACAGCTCGGGGGTCAGCCACTGCGGGCCGGCGACGGCCGTGACCAGGTCGAGGTACTCCAGCGCAGCGGCCGGCGTCCGGATCCCACCGGCCGCCTTGACGCCGCGGCGCTCCCCGGTCCGGTCGTGCCAGGCTGCGACCGCCGCCAGCAGGAGGGCCGTCGCGGGCAGGGTCGCCGCTGGGGTGGTCTTGCCGGTCGAGGTCTTGAGGAAGTCCGCGCCACCGAGCAGCGCGACCCAGCAGGCACCCCAGATCGCGGTCGGGCCGGCGAGCTCGCCAGTCTCGAGGATCACCTTGAGCCGGACCCGGTCCGCCCCGCGGCCACACAGCTCGCGGACGTCCACCACCGCCTGGAGCACCTCGAGCAGCCGGCCGTCCCCGAACGCCCCGCGGTCGATCACCATGTCGATCTCGGTCGCGCCGGCCCGCAGCGCGTGCTCCACCTCGGCCAGGCGGACCGGGCGCGGCGACCGCCCCGACGGGAATGCCCCGGCGACGCTCGCCACCTCCAGCAGCCCGGTCGCACCGAGGTCGGCCAGGGCATCGACGGCGGCCGTCACCAGGTCGGGGTAGACGCACAACGCGGCGACGTGCGGTGCCGCCCCGTCGTCCGGATCCGGCGAGACCCCCTGCGCCGCCAGCGAGCGGACCCGCGACGGGGTGTCGGTGCCCTCGAGCGTCGTCAGGTCCACCAGCGAGAGGGCGAGGTCGACGCGCTCGCGTAGCGGGGCAGCGGCCGAGATCCCCGGTGAGCCGGCCGCGCGGGGTGCGGGTACGTCCAGGGTGTCCAGGAACTCTCGCAGCGACGCGTCGTCGCGGGTCGCGGACGCGAAGTCGCCGGTCAGCGGCAGCAGCGCGGCCCGGTCGATCGGACGGTCGACCGGATGCCCGACCGTCACAGGACGGGCAGCAGGAGGTCGCGCTCGAAGGCGGTGACCTGCGCCCGGTAGCCGTCCCACTCCGAGCGCTTGTTGCGCAGGACGTAGTCGAAGACGTGCTCGCCGAGGGTCTCGGCCACCAGCTCCGAGGACTCCATCGCCGTGATCGCCTCGGCGAGGGAGGAGGGCAGCGGCTCGATGCCCATCGACGCCCGCTCGGTGTCGGTGAGCGCCCAGACGTCGTCCTCGGCGCCCTCGGGGAGCTGGTAGTCCTCCTTGATGCCCTTCAGGCCCGCCGCCAGGATCACGGCGAACGCCAGGTACGGATTGGCGGCGGAGTCCAGCGAGCGGATCTCGGCGCGCGTCGAGTGGCCCTTGTGCGGCTTGTACATCGGTACCCGGACGAGGGCCGAGCGGTTGTCGTGGCCCCAGCAGACGTAGGCCGGGGCCTCGCCGCCGCCCCACAGCCGCTTGTAGGAGTTGACCCACTGGTTGGTGACCGCGGTGATCTCGCGGGCGTGGCGCAGGAGGCCCGCGATGAACGAGCGGCCGGTCTGGGACAGGTGGTACGGCGCGTCCGCGGCGAAGAAGGCGTTGCGGTCGCCCTCGAACAGCGAGACGTGGGTGTGCATGCCCGACCCCGGCCACTGGGTGAAGGGCTTCGGCATGAACGACGCCCACAGTCCCTGCTGGAGCGCGACCTCCTTGACCACCGTCCGGAACGTCATGATGTTGTCCGCGGTCGACAGCGCGTCGGCGTAGCGCAGGTCGATCTCCTGCTGGCCGGGCGCGACCTCGTGGTGGCTGAACTCCACCGAGATCCCCATCGACTCGAGCATGAGGATGGCCTGCCGACGGAAGTCGTGGCCGCCGCCCACCGGGGTGTGGTCGAAATAGCCGGAGTGGTCGACAGGCTCGGGCTGACCGGTGCCCTGCGACGCTCCCGTGAAGAGGAAGAACTCGATCTCTGGGTGCGTGTAGAAGGTGAAGCCGAGCTCGGCGGCGCGCACCAGCGTCCGCTTCAGGACGTGGCGCGGGTCGGCGAAGGACGGCGAGCCGTCGGGCATGAGGATGTCGCAGAACATCCGGGCACTCGCGGGCTCGCCCGTCCACGGCAGCAGCTGGAACGTCGCCGGGTCCGGTTTCGCGATCATGTCCGACTCGAGCACCCGGGTGAACCCCTCGACGGCCGAGCCGTCGAAGCCGATGCCCTCGCTGAACGCGCCCTCCAGCTCCGCCGGCGCGACCGCGACGCTCTTGAGGAAGCCGAGCACGTCGGTGAACCAGAGCCGCACGAAACGGACGTCGCGCTCCTCCAGCGTCCGCAGGACGAACTCCTCCTGCTTCGGCACGTGCCCTCCGCTCCCGGCTCCCCGCACACCCGGCCCCCGGCGGGCAGGGCCAGCCAGCAGCGTAGGACCCGCGGGGCTCGCCGTGGGAGGCCACGGCCCCGGCGATCTCGCAGGTCGGGGCAGCGGCGGCGGCGCCCGGCCGGCACCGCAGTCCGACGAGCACCGCGGCCCGACCAGCACCGCAGTCCGACGAGCACCGCAGCTCGACGAGCACCGCAGTCCGACGACCACCGGAGCCCGACCAGCACCGGGGCCGGCGCGGCCCGGCGCCCTACCCTGGACAGGTGCCCCAGCTCAGGCTCGCACTCGCTCAGCTCGACACCCGGGTGGGCGACCTCCCGGGCAACGCGGCCGCCATCCGGTCGCGGGTCGCGCAGGCCGCGGCGGCCGGGGCGCACCTGGTCGCCTTCCCCGAGCTGTCCCTCACCGGGTACCCGGTGGAGGACCTGGCCCTGCGCCGGTCCTTCCTGGCAGCCTCCCGGGCGGCCCTGAGCGCGCTGGCAGCAGACCTCGCCACCGACGGGCACGGGTCGGTGGCTGTCGTCGTCGGCTACCTCGACGCGGTCGCGGCCGACCTGGAGTCCCCCCGCTCGGCGACCGCCGGCCGCCCCGACGCCAGCGTCGCGGCCGGTGGACCGCAGAACTGCGTCGGTGTCCTCTGGCAGGGCCGGGTGGTCGCGACGTCCGCGAAGCACCACCTGCCGACCTACGGCGTGTTCGACGAGTACCGCTACTTCGTGCCGGGACGCGAGCTGACGGTCCTGCGTGTGCACGGCGTCGACGTCGCCCTGGCCATCTGCGAGGACCTGTGGGGCGACGGCGGACCGGTCGCCGCGGCCGGCGCGGCCGGCGCCGGCCTGCTCGTGGTCGTCAACGGCTCCCCCTACGAGGTGGGCAAGGGGGCCGCGCGCCTCGAGCTGGTCCGCCGCCGGGCGGCGGAGATCGGGGCGACGGTCGCGTACCTGAACACCGTGGGCGGGCAGGACGAACTCGTCTTCGACGGCCAGTCCTTCGTCGTCTCCCCCGACGGTGCGCTCGAAGCGCGGGCGCCCCAGTTCGAGGAGGGCTGCCTGGTCGTCGACCTCGACCTGCCGGCCGCCCCGACGACCCCGACACCGACCCCCACGCCATCGACCGACCACCCAGCGCCGGGGGGCTACCCGGTCCGCCGGGTCGTCCTGACCCCGGACCCGCTGCCCGCGTGGACCGCGGAACCGGCGCCGGTCGCGCCGACGCTGCCGGCCGAGGAGGAGGTGTACCGGAGCCTGGTCACGGGCCTGCGGGCGTACGCGACGAAGAACCGCTTCCGTTCGGTGGTGTTCGGGCTGTCCGGCGGGATCGACTCCGCCCTCATTGCGGCGATCGCCGTGGACGCCCTCGGCGCGGCCGCGGTGCATGCCGTGGCGCTGCCTAGCGCGTACTCCTCGGCGCACTCCCTCAGCGACGCCGAGGACCTCGCGCGGCGCACCGGCCTGCACTACAGCGTCGTCCCGATCGCTCCCATGGTGGCGGCCTATCTCGAGTCGGTCCGGCTCACCGGGGTCGCCGAGGAGAACCTGCAGTCCCGCGTGCGGGGCACGACCCTGATGGGACTGTCCAACCAGCACGGACACCTGGTGCTGGCGCCGGGGAACAAGAGCGAGCTGGCCGTCGGGTACTCGACGATCTACGGCGACGCCGTCGGTGGCTTCGCGCCGCTCAAGGACGTGCCCAAGACCCTGGTGTGGGCGCTGGCGCGGTGGCGCAACAAGGCCGCCGAGGAACACGGCGAGGTGCCGCCGATCCCGGAGAGCTCGATCGCCAAGGCGCCGTCGGCGGAGCTGGCGCCCGGCCAGGTGGACACCGACTCCCTGCCGCCGTACGAGATCCTCGACGCCGTGCTCGACGGCTACGTGGTGCACGACCTCGGCGTGGCCGAGCTGGTGGCCGGCGGCTTCGACCGCGAGCTCGTCGAGCGGATCGTGCGCCTCGTCGACGGTGCGGAGTGGAAGCGGCGGCAGTACCCGCCGGGCCCGAAGATCTCCGTGAAGGCGTTCGGGCGCGACCGCCGGCTGCCGATCACCAACGCGTGGCGGGAGGGCCGGTGAGCAGTGCTCCCGGCGGGGCTGAGCGGAGCTGGTCGCTGGCGGGCGTCGGCCGGGTCCGGGTCCCGCATCTGCAGCGGGCCAAGGACATCGGTGAGCGGTGGGCGATGCTGACCGCGTACGACGCGATGGTGGCCCGGGTGTTCGACGACGCCCGGATCCCGGTGCTGCTGGTCGGGGACTCGGCCGCGACGACCGTCTTCGGCCGTCGCGACACCCTGTCGGTCACCATCGCAGAGATCACTGCTCTCGCTCGTGCGGTGACGGGGGCGGTCCACCGGGCGCTCGTCGTGGTCGACCTGCCCTTCGGCTCCTACGAGGCAGGACCCGAGCAGGCGCTGGCGAGTGGCGTCCGCCTCGTCAAGGAGGGTGGCGCCGCGGCGGTCAAGCTCGAGGGCGGCGCGCGCCGGGTACCGGCCGTGCGCGCACTGGTCGGCGCCGGCATCCCGGTCATGGGCCACCTCGGTTTCACCCCGCAGAGCGAGCACGCCCTCGGCGGCCCCCGGGTCCAGGGCCGCGGCGACACCGGCGAGCAGGTCGTCGCCGACGCCCTCGCGCTCGAGGCGGCCGGCGTGTTCGCGGTGGTGCTCGAGCTCGTGCCGGGCGACCTCGCCGGGCGGATCGCCAAGGAGCTGACCGTCCCGGTGGTCGGCATCGGTGCCGGACCGCACGTCGACGCCCAGGTGCTCGTCTGGTCGGACATGGCGGGCCTGACCCCCGGGACGGTGCCGCGGTTCGTCCGGTCGTACGCCTCGGTGGGAGCCGACCTCGCCGCCGCCGCCACCGCCTACGCCCGTGACGTCGCCACCGGGGACTTCCCCGGGCCGGAGCACACCTTCAGCTGACCGCCGGTCGCGTCCGAGTCGGCCGGGGCGGCCAGCGTTCTGGGATGATGTCGCGATGCCTGCAGCCCCCGAGCACCGACCGGTGGCGACCGAGGACGCGGCGGCGGGCCGGCGGAGCCTGCTGACGGTCGCGGTCACCACCGACCCTGTCGCGCAGCCCCCGCGGAAGCTGAAGAAGAAGACGGTCGACCGGGTCGGCAAGGCGTTGCGGAAGGCCGCTCGCGCCGCTGCCGGCGCCGGCCTCGTGGTCGAGGTCGATCTCGGGGCGCTGACCGCCGCGGCCGGCCGGGCGACAATAGCTGAGCCGCCAGCCGGCCGGGAGACGCCTCCGGCGCCAGCCGGCCGGGAGACGCCTCCGACGTCGAAGCGCTCGGCCGGCGGGTCCAGAGCGGCCGCACCGGGGGAGCAGGCCGACGAGGTCGCCGGGAAGCAGACCCGGCGGACTCGTCCTGGCGGGACGGCTGCCCCGGTCCGCACCCGTGTGAGCGGCGCGCCCGCGACTGGGGACGGCGCGAGCGACACGGGCGGGGACGGCGGGTCGTCGGGGGCCCCGGCCGCGAAGGCCCCGCGGGCCCCTCGACAGAGCCGGCCCGCACTGCGCCGCACCCCTGCCCGCCCACCCCAGCCCTGACGCCGCGCCACGGCGGCGTGGGATCATCCCGCGACGGCCGGAGTACTCCGAGGCAGGGCCAGGGTGCGTCAGAAGGGGATGGACACGAACGGCGAGGACATGTCCGGCGTCTCGGCGAGGATCGCTGCCGCCTCGTCGCGGTCGTAGTAGCCGAGCCGGGCCTCGGCCTCCAGGAACAGCGGCACCAGTCGCGGGTCGCCGGCCGATGGGATGCCGGCGATCTGCTCGTGGGAGAGCACCCAGGCGACCGCCGCGGTGACCGACCGCTGGTCGTGCAGCGGCTCGTACCACGTCGAGTAGGCGTGGCTGTCGGTCGGCCAGTTGCGCAGCGACCCGGTCTTGATCGTCATGAGGCCCGCGTCGACCCGGGCGGCCTCCGCCGACAGCTCGGCGAACGCCGCCGCATAGGTCGGGTTGGTCGACAGGACGTGGTTCCACGGCGTGAGCACGGTGTCGAAGGGGAACCGCCGCAGCCCCTCGAGGTGCACCGCGGGCGCGTCGTCACCGTGCCCGGTGATGCCGATGGCCCCGACGAGGCCCGCGTCGCGGGCGGCCAGCGCCCCCTCGACCGCACCCCCCGGACCGGTCACCTGGTCCAGCTCCTCGAGGGTGTTCACCCCGTGCAGCTGGATGAGGTCGACATGGTCGGTCTGCAGGCGCTGCAGCGACCGCTCGATCGACGCCCGCGCTCCGGCGGCGTCCCGGTCGCCGGTCTTGGTGGCAAGGAAGATGTCGTCGCGGATCCGGCCCATCCACGGGCCCAGCCGCAGCTCGGCGTCGCCGTAGCTCGCCGCCACGTCGAAGTGGTTGACACCGGCGTCGAGCGCCTCGCGGATCGAGGCGTCGGCGGTGGCCTGGTCGACCGTGGACAGACCGGCCGCGCCGTAGATGATCACCGAGCTCTGGTGGCCGAGCCGTCCGAGTCTGCGGGTCCGCACCGGTCAGCTCCTGTCGTCGTCGTCGTCCTGGGCGTCCCAGGTCTCGTTGCGCTGGGCCACCCGGGCGAGAGCGTCCTCGGCCTCCGCACGCGTGGCGTAGGGACCGAGGCGGTCCGCGGACCGGCACCCCGCGGCCTGCTCGACCGTGGCGTGCTTGACGCAGTAGTACCAGGGCCCGGCGTCGTCCACCCGCTCAGCCTGGCGTCCGGGACGCGGTCTGGCAACCGTGTGCTCGCGTGTCGGTGGGCCGGCTCCGGCACCGCCGGCTCGGGCTCCCCGGCCCGGGCGGCCGCCCTACGATCGTCACGGCAGGACCAGCGGAGGAGACGCGCGTGGGCTCGACAGTGGCAGACCCGATCACCCGCGGGGTGGTGGCCCCGCCGCGACCCGTCCCGGCCGCCATCCCCCGTCCGGACTACGTCGGTCGCGCCGGGCCGAGGCGCCACCGCGGCGGCGACGTGCACGACCGGGACACGATCGCCCGGATGCGGGTCGCCGGCCGGCTCGCCGGCAACGCCCTCGCGCACGTCGGGCGGGCGGTGCGCCCGGGCACCACCACCGATGCCCTCGACGTCATCGCGCACGACTACCTCGTCCGCCACGGTGCCTACCCGTCCTGCCTGGGCTACCGGGGCTTCCCGAAGGCGATCTGCACCAGCGTCAACGAGGTCATCTGCCACGGCATCCCGGACTCCCGCGCGCTCGTCGAGGGCGACATCGTCAACATCGACCTGACCGCCTTCATCGGCGGGGTGCACGGCGACACGAATGCCACCTACCTCGTCGGTGAGGTCGCACCCGAGGTCGTGGCCCTCGTCGAGCGCACTCGGGAGGCGACGGACCGCGGCATCAGGGCGGTGGCCCCCGGTCGTCGGCTGAACGTCATCGGCCGCGTCATCCAGTCCTACGCCGACCGGTTCGGCTACGGGGTGGTGCGGGACTTCACCGGCCACGGGATCAGCACCGTCTTCCACTCCGGCCTCGTGGTCGCGCACTACGACGACCCACGTTTCGACACCGAGATGGTGCCGGGGATGACGTTCACGATCGAGCCGATGCTGACCCTGGGGACCCACGAGTGGGACCAGTGGGACGACGGGTGGACCGTCCTGACCGCTGATCGCAAGGTCACTGCCCAGTTCGAGCACACTGTGCTCGTCACGGACACCGGGGTCGAGATCCTCACCCTGCCCGACGAGTGAGGACCCCATGACCCAGCACCCGACGGTCGCCACGGCGACGACCGACGCGACGACCGGCTTCGGCATCGACATCGGCGGCTCGGGCGTGAAAGGTGCGCCGGTCGACCTCACGACGGGGACGTTCACGGCCGATCGGCTCCGCATCAAGACCCCGGTGCCGTCGACACCGGAGGCGGTCGCCGACGTCGTCAAGGAGATCCTCGACCACTTCTCGTGGACCGGCGCCTACGGCGTGACGGTGCCCGCCGTGGTCCAGCACGGGATCGCCCGGACGGCGGCCAACATCGACCACAGCTGGATCGACACCGACGTCGATGCGCTGTTCGAGAAGCGCACCGGGCGCAACTCCTTCGTCGTGAACGACGCCGACGCCGCCGGTCTGGCCGAGGTGCGCTACGGCGCCGCGAAGGACCAGCCCGGCGTCGTGATCGTCACCACCCTGGGTACCGGCATCGGGTCGGCGCTGGTCTACAACGGCGTGCTCCTGCCCAACAGCGAGCTCGGCCACATCGAGGTCGACGGCCACGACGCCGAGACCCGGGCGGCGGCGTCGGTCAAGGAGAACGAGGACCTGTCCTACAAGCACTGGGCGCGCCGGCTCACGTCCTACTACCTGGCGCTCGAGAAGATCCTCTGGCCCGACCTGTTCGTCGTCGGTGGCGGGGTGAGCAAGGACGCCGCGAAGTTCCTGCCGCTGCTCGAGATCCGGACGAAGATCGTCCCGGCGGTGCTGATGAACAACGCCGGGATCGTCGGCGCCGCGGTGCTGTCCACCGAGCGCGCCCAGACCTGACCCGACTCGCCGAGGGCGGAGTCGACCCGGCGGGCCGGTCAGTCGCCGAGTGCGACCCAGGCGAGTTCGGTCAGTCGCCCAGTGCGACCTGGTGCGCAGCGCCGCCCGCACGGTCGGCGCTGCGCCGCTTGAGGGCGGCCTGGGCGAGTGCGGCGGCGAAGGTCAGGGCACCGAACAGCACGGCGATGGCGAACCCGCGCTGCAGCGCACGGGAGAAGTCCCCCCGCGTCGTGGCCAGCTCCTTGTAGAACGAGCTCGCGACGACCGCGATGCCGACTGCCGTCCCGATCCGCAGCGAGGTCTGGAAGACCGCGCCGGCGACGCCCGCCTGACGGACGTCCACCTCCGACAGCGAGCTGGTCTGGTTCGCCGGCAGCAGCAGTCCGTTGCCCAGGCCCGCGATGAACAGCGGGACGGCCATCCAGGCGCCCACCGAGTCCCCGGTCACCTGCCGGAGGACGACCAGGGCGAGGGCGAAGCCGACGCAGAAGGTGGCCGAGCCGATCTGGACGAGGCGGGTCGACTGGCTCCCGGCCGCCCGGCGACCGGCGATCCGGGACGTCACGATGCCGGCGACGGCGAACGGGACCGTGGCCAGACCGGCCTTCCAGGCCGGGTAGCCGTGGCCCTGCTGGAGGAACACCGACCAGACGAAGAACACCGAGGTGAAGCCGGCGAAGTAGACGAGGCCGACGACGTTGCCGGCCGCGAAGCTCGGCTTGGTGAACAGCGTCAGGTCCACCGCTGCCGCTCCCCCGCGCCGGGTGACCCGCCGTTCCCAGGCCACGAAGGCCAGCCCCAGGACCGCGGCGACGACGAGCAGCAGCCACTTGTGCCAGCCGCCCCACGTCCGCTCCTCGACCAGTGGCAGCAGGATGGCGACCACCGCGCCTCCGAGCAGGATCGTCCCGAGCGGGTCGAAGGCACCGCCGCCGGTCTCGCCGCGCTGGCGGGCGCCGCCGTCGGGCAGCAGTCGGTAGGCGAAGACCAGGGCGACCGCCCCGATCGGCAGGTTGACGTAGAAGACGAGACGCCATCCGAGGTCCGTGCCCCCGAGCAGGATCATCAGCCCACCGAGCAGCGGCCCGATCGCCGTCGAGATCCCCGCGATGGCGCCGAGGTAGCCGAACGCCCGGCCGCGCTCCCGGCCGCTGAACAGCTCCTGGATGAGCCCGGACACCTGCGGGGTGAGCGCGCCGGCGGCGACCCCCTGGACGAGGCGGGCGACGACCAGGAACGTCGGGGACTGCGCGAGCCCGCACAGGGCACTCGCGACGACGAAGGCGGCCACGCTGACGAGAAAGGTCGTCTTCGGGCTGCGGATGTCCCCGAGGCGCCCGGCCGGGACGAGCACCAGACCGAAGCTGAGGGCGTAGCCGGACAGGATCCACTGCAGGTCCGCGGAGCTGGCGCCGAGTGAGGTCGACAGGTCGGGCAGGGCGACGTTGACGATCGACACGTCGAGCAGGGTCATGAACACCGCGACCAGGCAGACGGCGAGGGCCTTCCACCGGCGCGCGTCGGGCTCGCCGCCGCCGCTCCACCCGCCGGGCTCCGGGTTCACCGACCGCGGGCCGCCGGACTGCGGGGACGCCGGCGCGGCCCCCGTCGGCGCGGCCCCCGCCGCCGCGCCCCCCGGCGACGCAGGCTCCGGGGGCGCGAGCTCTGGGCGCGCGGTGGCGGCCCGGGGCAGGGCCGTCGCCCCTTCTCCCGGCCGGACCGGCGGCGACCATGCCGAGTGCGCCGCAGCGAGGTGGGCGACCCGACTCGGACTGTCGACGGGCAGTGCCGCCTGGTGGCGGGCGGGGGCGGGCGGCTCAGCGGGCTCGGGGGCGGACGGCACTGCACCAGCCTGCGCGACGCGCCGGCGCCGCGCGCAGCGGCCCCGGTCTGCCCACAGGCCCCGACCGAGCCCCGACCGAGCCCGGGCGCGGCCGTGTGAGCGACGAGGATGGGCCGGTGTCGACCTCCCCGCTGCGGTCCCTCAGGGTCGTCGCGGTGGCCGACCTGGTGCTCCACGAGGCGGTCGAGGCTCGCCGCGCCGCGGCGGTGGTGGCCGGGATGGGGCTGTCCGGGGTCCTCACCGACCCCGTGGTCGCGGCACCGGCGCCGGACGGGCGGTGGCTGGTGCTCGACGGGGCCCACCGGACCACGGCGCTGGGCACGCTGGGCATCGAGTTCGCGATGGTCCAGCGGATGGAGCTCGACGGCCTCGAGCCGGTCGTCGACACCGCGGCGCCCGCCGCCCGGGTCGACTCCTGGTCGCACGACATCCGCGACGCCCACCCGACCGTCGTGGCGGCGGTGCTCGCGGCCCGGCAGCGCGGCGACGCGCGGGCCGGGTCTGCGGTGGTGGCCACGGTGTCCGCCGCGGGAACCGAGGTGGCCGTCCGGTCCGGGCCGGCACTGTCGGACCGTCTCGAGGCGATGTGGGCCCTCGCCGACTGCTACGCCGGCGCTGACTACGTCCGGACCCAGCACGCCGACCCGGCTCCGCCGGGCACGACCGTGCGGGTCAGCTGGGCACCCATCCGGGTCACCGACCTCCTCGACCTCGCCGAGCTCGGCGCGGAGCTACCCGCCGGGGTCAGCCGGTTCGTGCTGCCCGGGCGGCTCCTGGGACTGCGGGTGCCCCTCGCCGACCTCCGCACGGCCGGCGCGGCCGGCGTCGTCGACCCGGTGGCGGTCCGCGCGCTGCTCCGCCGCCTGGACGGGCTGCCGGTCCGCCACTACCGCGAGCCGGTGTGGGTGGTCGAGAGCAGCACGGTCGCCGGGATCGACGACGCCGGCATCGACGAGGCCCGCTCGGCCGGGTCGGCCGGGTCGGTGGCCGCACCGGGGGCCACGTCAGCGGCCCCCGTCGCAGCCGTGATCCCGTCCGCGACGGGGCCGGCCCCGGCAGCCACCCGAGAGGGCGGCCGGGCGGGTGTCGCGCGCTGAGCTCAGCCGCCCACGCCGAGGTCGGCGCGGGCGGCGACCGTGAACGCTGCGATCTCCTGGACCGGGAAGTCCTGCGCGGCCGGCTCACCTGCGGCCCGCTGGGCTCCGGTCGGCCGGGCTGCGGTCGGCCGGGCTGCGGTCGGCTGTGCTGCGGTCGGCTGCGTCATCGCGGCGACCGCCCAGTCGATGACCCGGCTCGTCACCTCCTCGCACCGCCGGGCAGCAGCCGGCGAGCCGTTGAGTTCGACGTCGGCGGCCAGCACCCACAGCTCGCCCAGGCGCTCACCGTGGACGAAGAACTCCGCGACAGCCGGGTTGCGGACGTGCGCCTCGACCTGTCGCCACCGCTGCAGGCAGGACCCGTAGGCCGCGGCCCGACGCTCGGTCAGCTCCCGCTCGCGGCGCCGCCGATCGGCCAGGGCAGGCGCGGCGAGGCCCGCGGCGACGGCTCCGGCGATGCCCGCGACGCCAATCACGACCTCGGTCCACACGCGTCGAGACCGTAGACCAGTGCCCACCGACCTCGATCGCCCAGCGAGGAGGACCGGTCCGTCGACCTCGAGCGGGGGGCTGCCGCTCGCACGCCGCGGGCAGTGGAGTACTCGAACGGGGCTCCGACCGGGGTCGCCGGGGCCTGGGTGGGCCTTCGAGTACTCGACTGCACGGCTGGCGGGCGTGGACCGAGGGTCAGAGGGCCACAGGCGGGCGAGTCGGCCTGTAAGCCGGATCCTGTCCCGGGGCCGAGGCCCCGGGGGCGACCATCTCTCTACGACCGCCGTTGCCGACGGCCTCCAGCGGCCTACCCGGGAGCTCGGGCGGGCAGCCCTCGGACGCTCCCTGTTCGGCCTTGCTCCGGGTGGGGTTTGCCGAGCCACCCGGGTCACCCCGGGTGCTGGTGGTCTCTTGCACCACCGTTTCACCCTTGCCGCCGCCGGCTCGCACCGACGGTGGCGGTCTGTTCTCTGTGGCACTTTCCCGCGTATCACTACGGGTGGGTGTTACCCACCACCCTGCCCTGCGGAGTCCGGACTTTCCTCGGCAGGACCTGCGCTCGACACGAGGTCGACCGCAGTCCTGACGCGGCCGCCCGGCCGGCTCGCCCGCGGGACCGACTGTAGGCGGCGACCGGCCGTCGCGGTGGGCGCTCATCGCGGCGCCGGGACGGACCGGGGTGCGGCGGCGGGGCCGGTCGTAGGGTCGCCCGGGTGCTGGTGCTCCTGCCGCCGTCGGAGGGCAAGGCGGCGACACCGCGGCAGGGGCGCCCGCTCGACCTGGCCACACTGTCGTTCCCCGAGCTGACGCCGACCCGGTCGGTGGTGGTCGAGATCCTGGTCGGGCTGTGCCGCGACGATCCCGAGCGGGCCGCGACGATGCTCGGGCTCGGTCCGACCCAGCGCGGCGAGGTCGACGTCGACGCCCGCCTGCTGACGTCGCCGACCCGGCCGGCGCGGGACCTCTACACCGGGGTCCTTTACGCAGCACTCGGCCTGGGCACCCTCCCCGCCGCAGCGGCCCGCCGGGCGTCGTCGCGGCTGGTGATCGCCAGCGGACTGTGGGGACTGGTCCGCCCCGGTGACCGACTGCCCCGCTACCGCCTCCCAGGAGCATCGGCACTGCCTGGGCTCGGACCGCTGGCGGGCGTCTGGCGGGCGGTCCTCGACGGTGCGCTCGTGCCGGCGGCCGGGCGGGGAGTCGTGCTGGACCTCCGCTCGACGGCCTACGCCACCGCCTGGACCCCGGTCGGAGCACTCGCCCGGCGGACGCTCACCGTCCGGGTGCTGCACGAGCGGGACGGGGTGCGCCGGGTGGTGTCGGAGGCGAACAAGGCGGTCAAGGGCCGGCTGACCCGCGCGCTCATGCTCGACGGCTCGCAACCGACCACGGTCGACGCGCTCCTCGAGTGCATCCGCGGGCTGGGCCGTGAGGCAGGAGCGGCGGGCTGGGAGGTGGTCGAGTCGACACCCTCAGCAGCGAGCACGACTCCGGCGACGACCTCCCCGACGGCGACCGCGGCGACCTCCCTGACGTCGACCGCGGCGCCCCCGATGACGTCGGGACCCCCGGCACCACAGGCTGGACGAGGGGCCGGCGGGACGACGCCGACCGGTCGCGAGCATCCGCGCCGGGTCGACCTCGTGGTCCGCGACGCAGGTTCCGAGCCGGCGGCCCGGACCCGGACGGTCCGGTCGACGGCGGTGTCGTGACCGCACAGAGCGGCTGGGGCCCGACGGTCGTGGCGCTGGTCGGCCTGGTCGGCGCCCTCGCCGTCGCTGTCCTGCGGCCGCCGCGGGTCCGGGAGGCCGTCGTCGCCGTCCCGTTCGCACTCGCCCTGCTCGCCGTCGGCGGGGTCAGCTGGCCGGCCGCGCGCCACGAGGTGGCCGGGCTGCTGCCGGTGGTCGGGTTCCTCGTCGCCGTCCTCGTGCTGGCCCGGGTGTGCGCGGCCGAGGGGCTGTTCGAGGCTGTCGGCGACCTCGCCCGTCGACGTTCCCGAGGCGATCCTCAGCGACTGCTGCTGCTCGTCGTCGCCGTCGCCGCGCTGACGACCGCGATCCTCAGCCTGGACACGACGGTCGTGCTCCTGACGCCGGTGGTGGTGGCGATCGTGCGCCGGTCGCGGGTCGGTGCCGGACCGTACCTGCTGGTCACCGTCCACCTCGCGAACTCGGCGTCGCTGCTGCTGCCGGTGTCGAACCTGACCAACCTGCTCGCGATGCGTCAGGGCGGGCTGGACTTCGTCTCGTTCGCGGCGCGGATGGCACTGCCCTGGTTGGCGGCGCTCGCGATCGAGTACGCCGCCGTCCGGATCGGGTACCGCAGAGTCTTCGCCGCAGCCCGCTCCGACGTCGCCGGTGCTCCCGTCGACAGCGACGGGGCGTCGGACGCGCCGCCGGTCCCGGTCCCCCGGTTCGCCCTCACCGTCGTCCTGGCCACGCTGGCCGGCTTCGCGGTCACCGGCCCGCTCGGGGTGCAGCCGGTGTGGGTCGCCACGGCCGGCGCGGTGGTCCTGACGGTCCCCGCCCTGCGCCGGCACCGCGTCGACGCGCGGGCGGTCGCGTCCGCGGCCGGGGTCGACTTCGCCATCTTCGTGCTCGCGATCGGTGTCCTCGTCCTAGGCCTCGCCGTCGGACCGCTCGGTCGGGCGCTCGCGTCGGTGCTCCCGACAGAACCGGGCTGGCTGGACCTGCTGGCACTGGCCGCGATCGCCGCCGTCGTGTCCAACCTGGTCAACAACCTGCCGGCGACGCTGCTGCTGCTGGGACTGCTGCCCGCCGGCGCGGGCGTGCTGCCCGTCCTGGCAGTGCTCGTCGGGGTGAACGTCGGGCCGAACCTCGCCTACCCCGGCTCCCTGGCCACCCTGCTGTGGCGCCGGGCGCTGCCCGCAGACCTGCGCCCGAGCCTGCGGGAGTTCACCCTCCTCGGTGTGGTGACCGTCCCGCTGGTCCTCGTCGCCGCGGTGACCGGCCTGTGGCTCTCAGGCGTGATCGCGCCCTAGCCGAGCGGTCGTGAGCCCTCGCGGCGCGCCGGGCCGGAGCCTGCTCGCGCTGCTACGCGGACGTCGCCGATGCGAGCGGCACAGGCGGCCCGGACAGCGACCCGCATCCCGGCGGCGTGACGCTCACACCGTCGGTGACCGCGTGCGAGATGAGCAGCCGGAGCCCATCGCGCCGCCGCCTGGAACAGGTCATCCACCTGACGGCAGGGCCGTGATCGGACAGCCGTCCTCTGGGCACTGGGCACTGGGCACTGGGCTGGACGAGCCTGCACGGTGTCCCGGGTGTCAATCGCCGTCCGAGCCGGCCGCCCCTCGCACATTGCCGGGCATCGCGTCCGGTGGGCGCGAGCAGCTACTCATCGCTTGACCGTGCACCTCCCGAGTGTGGGCGCCGCGGTCTGAGTGGAGGGACCTGGAGCGTCGGGATCGCCCGTAGCAGGAAGCGGTCGAAGTGCGGGACGGTGAACGCGGCATATCCGTGCTCAGGGGTGTACAGGAGCCCCATGTTGATCAGTTCGGCGCGGGTCGGACCAAGATTGGTTGACGGACGTCCCATGACGCTGGCCACGTCGGATGCCTTCTGAGCTTGGTCCCCGAGCTGCGCCATGGCCCTCAGGTAGGCTCGTTGCAACTCAGTCGCCCGGTCGAGGCGGACGCGGAAGAACGAGGAGTCGAGCTTCGCTTCGTAGCCAGGAATCGCCGCACGAATGTCATCCACGGTAATCTGTGGTCCAGCTGCAACAGTCCAGACAGCATAACCGAGCTCCTGGACGAAGTAGGGGAAGCCGCCGGTCACGGCGATCGCCTCGTCGAGAGCCTCGTCGGTGTAGTCCGCGTGCTCTTGGTTCGCGGGCCGCGACAACGCGTCTCGTGCGTCGGCGGGCGACAGGTTGTTGATCGCAGGGAACTTGAAGAGCCGCTCTGCGTAAGACTTGGCGTCGCCGGCGAGTTCCGCGATCTGCGGTAGGCCCGCACCGACCATCGTGATCGGGAGCTTACGTTGCACCATCTTGTGCATCGCCTGGATGACGGCTTCAAGTTGTCGTTGGCTGAGGAACTGAACCTCGTCGAATAGCAGAACGACGCCGCTTCCCTGCTGACGAGCCGCCTGACCGAGGGCGATGAACACATCGGTCAGGTCCAACGCCAGATCCCCGTGGTCGGCGAGTCCCTCGACCGCGTCTATGTCCAGTCCGGCGGTCCAGGTGCCGACTGAGTCGACGGAGAGCGTGAAGGACTTCAGGACTGCCGCTGCGTGAGTGAACCGGTCACTCCACCGGGCCTTGGGCGAGAGCTCGAGCAGCGCCGAGCGCAGGCGGGTGACCATGTCCCGGCGGAAGTCGTTGTCGTCGTGCTTCCTGACCTCGAGCTCCAGCACCACCCAGTCGCGCTCGAGTGCCTTGAGGCGGAACTGTCCGAGCAGGACCGTCTTACCGACCCCACGTAGCCCGGTGATGATCATCGACTGCTCGGTCCGGCCGCTCTCGATCCGCGCCAACAGGAGGTCGAAGGACTCCAACTGGTCGTCGCGGCCAACGACCGCGAGCGGTTCGGCCCCGGCGTTCGGCGTGTACGGGTTCGTCAGGGCAAGCACGGACGCACTTTACACATCTGAGGACACTTTATCTGTGCCTCATAAACCTGGCCGAGTCGCAGGTGCGGGACGGAGCACCGGCCGCCGAACCAGGCCGAGACGGTGACGTCCACGTCAGAACGCACGGCGTCGTGCTGGCCGGCGCGGCTCCGGTCTCGATGCCATCGCGGGCGTCGAACGCAACCAGGACCAACGTCCAGGACGAGCAGCGATCACGTGGACTCAGCGGCGGGACGGCCGGCGGTCAGTCGGGCAGCGGGACACCGGGCGGCAGCAGGATCACGTCCGCGAGCGGCGGGCCGGTGATCGGGTAGTGGACGCGGCTGAGGCTGGTGTTGCGGATCGTGAGCCGGGCCGCCGAGGACAGCGGCGCCTCGAGGACCTCGAGCAGCGCGCACGCGATGGGCACCGCGTGGCTGACGACGAGCACCGTCTGCCCGCGGTGGTCACGGACCAGGGTCCGGACCGCCGTCGAGACCCGCCGCGCGACCTCGCGGACGGACTCCCCGCCCGGCGGGGCGACGTCGGGGGACAGCAGCCAGCCGGAGTACAGCGCGGGATCCCGCTCGGCGGCCTCCTCGGCGGTCAGGCCGTCCCATGCTCCCGAGTCGTACTCGACGAGCTCGTCCAGCACGGTGACCGGCAGATCCGCCTCGGCCGCGAGCACCCGCGCCGTCTGGAGTGTGCGACGCATCGGGGAGGAGACCACCACGTCGAGGACGGTGAGCGCGCGGGCGACCGCGAGGGCCTGCGCCCGGCCGGTCTCGTCGAGGCCGGGATCCGCGCCGTACGGTCCGGAGAAGCGGTGCCGGACGTTGTCCAGCGTCCGGGCGTGACGCAGGAAGAGCAGCGTCGTGGTGTCCGCCGCGACCGGCTGCGCGAGAGGTTCGGAGCCGTCGGCGGACGCCACCGCCGGCAGCGCGCCGCTGGGACCCCGAGACGACGTGACGGTCGTGTCCCGGGGGGACGGCGGGGGCCGCAGGTCCGGCGGCGTCGGGTCGGCCGCGAACAGCATCTCGCGATCACCCGGCGCGAGCCCGCCGTCGGGTGCGGCCACCGCCGGCCGAGCCGGGCCCGCGAGCCCTGCCGGACCCGGCGGCGCGGACGGCGGCGGCGCGGCGGACAGGCTGAGCGCCGACCCACCTCGCGACGACGTCGGGAGCGGGTGCTCGATCACCTGCTCGATGCGTCCGTCCAGCGCCGCGTTCGCAAGCGCGTCCGCCCGCCGGTTCTCCTCCCTGGGCACCCACGTCCACCGCGTCTGACCGGCGGGCAGCGCCTGGCGGGCCTCCTCGGCCAGCGGCCGGAGGTCGGCGTGCTTGATCTTCCAGCGGCCGGCCATCTGCTCGACGACCAGCTTGGAGTCCATCCGCACCTCGATCGCGGCGTCCGGGTCGAGCGCCCGGACGAGGGCCAGCCCCGCGATCAGGCCGCGGTACTCGGCCACGTTGTTCGTCGTGGTGCCGATCGTGGCGGCGTCCTCGGCGAGGACCTCGCCGCTGTCGGCGTCGCACACGAGCGCGCCGTAGGCGGCCGGGCCGGGGTTGCCCCGCGATCCGCCGTCGGCGCGGACGACGAACCGCCGGCGGGGACCCGACGAGGCGTCGGTGCCGGCCCGGTCGGGACCGTTCCGCAGCGGTGCCGCGCCCAGGGCGCCGCGCAGCGGTGCAACGCCCGCCGGGGGTGTCACGGGCGGACAAGGATGCGGTCGCACTCCTCGCACCGCACGACCTCGGCGGCCGGTGCGGCGGCGATCCGCGAGCGCTCGGCGGCGGTGAGCTGCAGCGAGCAGCCGAGACACCGCCCACCCCGCAGCTCCGCCGCGCCGACACCCTGCGAGGACGTCCGGATACGCCCGTAGAGGGTGAGCAGGTCGGCCGGGACCCGGGCCGCCAACGCGTCGCGGTCGACGCGCGCCGCCGCCATCTCGGCGTCCAGGGCGGCGAGCTCGGTGTCGCGGGAGGTCTGTTCCGCGGCCAGGTGCGCCGACAGCTCGGTGCGCCGGGCGGCGAGACCGTCCCGGGTGCCGACGGCCTCCTCGAGTGCCTCCATGACGACGAGCTCGGCATCCTCCAGCTCGGCGATGCGGCGCAGCTCGACCGCCACCCCCGAGCTGAGGGCCTGCATGTCCTTCGCCGAGCCGAGCCCGGAGTCCAGCCGCGCCCGGTCGCGGTCCAGGCGTCCACGGACGGCCTGGACCTCGCCTTCGGCGTGCCGCTGGTCGCGGCTCAGCTCCACCACGGCCAGCTCCGCGGTGGCCAGCGGGTCGGCGAGGGTGGCCAGGTCCGCGTCGAGAGCAGCGATCCGGGCGAGCTGCGGGAGCGTGCGGGCACGCCGGGCGAGGGCATCGAGATGGGAGTCGGCGGCCTGGACCTCCAGCAGCAGCAGCTGATCGGCTGTCGATGCCTGCACCGGACGCCTCCTCTTGATCGATCGGCTGACCCGGCTGCGGACCTCGGGCCGCCCGCGGAGCAGTCGTGACGGCGCCGGCCTGCGTCGGCAGGGCGCCGGGCTGCGACGGCACTGCACCGACGCCGGGTAGGGCTCCGCCGCCACCGTAGCGACGGCGGTGGCCCTCACCTCGCGACGGACGTCCAGGGATCGGTACTCGTCGTCGAGACCTCGACCCGCGGGACCTCCGACCACCGGTCAACGGTCAGCGCCGCGGTGAGGCGCGCCGCGGCGTCGGGCAGCCACGGCCACTCACTGGCCCAGTGCGTCAGGTCCACGAGCAGCGGCTGCGCGGCGGGACCGCCGTCACGGGCGGTGCGTGCCTGGCGAGCGGTCGACGCCGGATGGTGGCGGAGGTCGGCGGTGATGAAGACGTCGGCACCGGCCGCCGCCGCCGCGCCGAGCAGGCTGTCGCCGGCACCGCCGCAGACGGCGACGGTCGCGACCCGGGCGGCCGGGTCACCGGCGGCCCGGACACCGGCGACGGTGCCCGGGACGGCGGCGGCCACCCGTCGGATGAACGCGCCGAAGGTCTCCGGCGCCGGCAGTGACCCGATCCGCCCGGCGCCGGTGCGCCCGGCGACGTCGGCCAGCTCGTGCAGGTCGAACGCCGGTTCCTCGTACGGGTGGGCTGTCCGCAGCGCCGCCAGGACCGCACGGCGGGCCGCCCGCGGGAGCAGCACGTCGATCCGGGTCTCGGCGACGGACTCCAGGACACCGCTCGACCCGATCGCAGGCCGGGCGTCCGGGCCGGGGCGGAAACGCCCGGTCCCGGCCGTCTCCCAAGACGCCTCGGTGTAGTCCCCGAGGGTGCCGGCGCCGGCAGCGGCCAGCGCGGTCCGCACTGCGGCCGCCGCGTCGACGGGGACGAACACTGCGAGGGCGTCCAGCGCCGGGCCGGGGCGCGGGTCCAGCGGCCGAGTCCCGGACAGTCCGACAGCGGCCGCGAGCGCGTCGGACACCCCGCGCTCGGCGTTGTCGGCGTTGGTGTGGGCGACGACCAGGGCGATGCCGGCGCGGACGAGGCGGTCCAGCACCAGCCCGCGGGGGTCGGTGGTCGCCACCGCGTGGACGGGGTGCAGCAGCAGCGGGTGGTGGGTGATCAGGAGGTCGGTGCCGGTGGCGACCGCCTCGTCGACCACGTCGAGGACGGGGTCGACCGCGAGCAGGACCCGTCGGACCGGCCGCCGGAGGTCGCCGCAGACCAGCCCGACCGCGTCCCAGTCCTCGGCCAGCGCCGGGTCGTAGAGGCGGTCGAGGCAGTCCCAGACATCGGCGACGGTCGGTACCGGTCCGGTCGCGTCGTGGTGGACGGTCATCGGGCTACCGTGCCAGCGGCCCGCGACCAGGCGATGCAGGCTCGGGACCCGGCCGACGCAGGCTCGGGACGGGCGACCGAGGCTCGGGACGGGGCGACGGAGGGGAGCCCATGGACGACGCGGCCACCGCGCTGGAGGGCCTCGCCCACGAGCGGCTCCTCGAGCTCCGGGACAGCATCGACAACCTCGACGCCGCGCTGGTGCACCTGCTGGCCGAGCGGTTCAAGTGCACCAAGCAGGTCGGGGAGCTCAAGGCGCACCACGGGCTGCCGCCGGCCGACCCCCGCCGGGAGGCCGAGCAGATCGCGCGCCTCCGCGAGCTCGCGGTCCAGGCCAAGCTCGACCCGGAGTTCGCGGAGAAGATCCTGGGGTTCATCGTCGGTGAGGTGATCCGCCACCACCGAGCCCTCGCCGCCGGCTGAGAACGCTGTCGCGGCCGACAGACGACCCGATGGCGCTGGAGGCGGGCCGCCGAGGGTGGGCGCGGAGGGGATCGAACCCCCGACCGCTGGTTTGTAAGACCAGAGCTCTACCGCTGAGCTACGCGCCCCGCACCGTTCCTGCCTGATCGCCCGACGAGCTGCGGGCACTCGACACGTGTCCCGGTGCGGCCGGCCGGCCAGGGCGGGTCACGTGGTCAGGTCGGGCAGCAGAGCGACGGCCGCGGCGACGTGGGACGGGAGGTCGCGGCCGGCACCGATCGGGTTGACCACCGACCAGCGGACGACGCCGGCGCGGTCGATGAGGAACGACCCGCGGACCGCGCAGCCGCGGTCGGCGTCGAAGACCCCGTACGCCCGCGCGAGCCGCCCGTGCGGCCAGAAGTCCGACAGCACCGGGAAGGGCATGCCGAGCTGGTCGGAGAAGACCCGCAGAGCGAAGAGCTGGTCGCAGGACACCGCGACCAGCGTGGTGTCGGCCTCGGTGAGCTGCCCGTGCATCTCGACCAGCGCGCTCATCTCCCCGGTGCAGGTCCCGGAGAAGGCGAACGGGAAGAAGACCACGAGGACCGGACCGGCGGCGCGGGCGTCGGCGAGGGAGAACGGCGAGCCGTGCTGGTCGGGCAGCTCGATCTCCGGTGCGGCATGCCCGACGAGCACCGCGGCGGTACAGAGGTCGGCCGCTCGCGCCGGCACCGTCACGAGCCCGGCCGGCGGACCGGCCGGGGCGGTCACCGCCGTGACTTCGTGCGGGGCGCGACGAGCTTCGTGCCCGACCAGTCCGGTGACGCCGACAGGTTCGTCGTCGACGCCAGCCCCGCGGTCGGCGCCGCCTCGGCCACGTCGCCCGGGTCCACGTGCCCGGCCCGCCCGATCTTCGGGGTGAGCAGCCAGATGAAGCCGCCGTCGGTCAGGTCGGTGAGGGCGTCGACGAGGGCGTCGACGAGGTCGCCGTCCTCGTCACGCCACCACAGCAGCACGGCGTCCACGACGTCGCCGTGCCCGGGATCGACCATCTCGGCCCCGAGGACGCTAGCGACGGACTCGCGCAGGGTCTCGTCGACGTCGGAGTCCCACCCGATCTCCTGGACGACCTGGCCTTCGCGGAAACCCAGCCGACCGGCGAGGGTGTCGGGCGCGGTGCTCATCGCGCCCAGCCGATCGACACGCGGGTCCTCCGTCTGCTCCTGGTGGCACGCGGTGGGCCCACGCACCGGGCGCCGCCCGACCGGCCACGCGGCCGTCCTCGCGGTGCGTCGAGCATAGCGACGGCACCGCTCGCAGGTGTCCGGCAGGTCCGGCGCCGTCGTCAGGGTCCCGCCGCGACCGCCGGCCACTCCGTGGGCGCGCCCCACCTCGGCGACCGCACTCCCGGCGACAGTCGACGGTCGTCGCGGTGAGCGGTCCCACCTGCGCGGCCGGTCAGGCCCAGCCGACCAGCGGCTTGGGAGAGACTGGAACGGCTCGTCGCACGGTCCCGCCGTGAGCACCACCCGGACCCGCCCCGACCACCGCCGGCCCGACCACCGCAACGAGTCCGTCCTCACCACCGCACCGAGTCCGCCCTCATCACCGCACGACGGCCGGCAGGACGCCCTGCCAGGAGGACCTGACCGTGACCTCTGTCGCTGACCGCGCCGGGAAGCCGGCCGTACCGCAGTCCGGGGCGCCCGGCGTCGACACCGACCCCGACGAGACGGGCGAGTGGGTCGACTCCCTGCGTGCGCTGACCGCCCGGGTCGGTCCGCACCGGGCGTCCTTCGTCCTGGACCGGGTCCTGGAGGAGGCCGCCCGGACCGGTGTGCCCGTCCACGGCGGCGGCCCGGCGGGCTCCGGCTCCGACTCCGACTCCGACGACAGCGGTGGAGGCGTGGCCGACCACCGCGCTGGCGACACCGGTGCCGCCGGGTCACCCGGTTCCGCCACCCCCGTCGACCTCCCGCTGGCGACCGACTTCGTCAACACCATCGCGGTCGCCGACCAGCCGGCGTACCCCGGCGACCTGGAGATCGAGCGGCGGATCCGCAACGCCGTCCGCTGGAACGCCGCCGTCCTGGTGAGTCGGGCCAACCGCCCGGAGATCGGCGTCGGCGGCCACATCGCCACCTTCGCCGGCGCCGCGACCCTCTACGAGGTCGGCCACCAGCACTTCTTCCGCGGCCAGGACGCTCCCGGCGGTGGCGACCAGGTGTTCTTCCAGGGTCATGCGTCGCCCGGCATGTACGCCCGCGCGTTCATCGAGGGCCGGCTGTCCGAGGACCGCCTCGACGGGTTCCGCCAGGAGCTGACCCACCTGCCCGGCGGCCTCCCCTCCTACCCGCACCCCCGCCTCATGCCGGACTTCTGGCAGTTCCCGACGGTGTCGATGGGCCTCGGCCCGATCAACTCCATCTACCAGGCGCGTTTCAACCGGTACCTGCGCGCCCGGGGCTTCGCCGACACCTCCGCCCAGCGGGTGTGGGCGTTCCTCGGCGACGGGGAGATGGACGAGGTCGAGTCCCTCGGCCCGATCGGCCTGGCCGCGAGGGAGCGCCTGGACAACCTCGTCTGGGTCATCAACTGCAACCTGCAGCGCCTGGACGGTCCGGTGCGCGGGAACGGCAAGGTCATGCAGGAGCTGGAGTCGCACTTCCGGGGTGTCGGCTGGCGCGTCATCAAGGTCGTGTGGGGCTCGGACTGGGACCCGCTGCTGGCCGCGCCGGACGCCGTGCGCGACGCTCTCGTCCGGGTCATGAACTCCACGCCCGACGGCCAGATGCAGACCTACTCGGTCGAGCCCGGCGCGGTGCTGCGGGAGGAGTTCTTCGGCACCGACCCGGCGCTGGCGGAGTTCGCCTCCCGGTTCTCCGACGTCGAGCTGCGCAACCTCTCCCGCGGCGGGCACGACCCGCTCAAGGTGTACGCCGCCTACGCCGCCGCGGCCCAGGGCGACGGCCGCCCGACCGTGATCCTCGCCCACACGGTGAAGGGCTGGCGCCTGGACACCTTCGCCGGCCGCAACGCCACGCACCAGATGAAGAAGCTGACCGGCACCGACGCCCGTGGCTTCCGCGACATCCTCGACATCCCGATCACCGACGGCCGCCTCGACGAGGACCCGTACCGCCCGCCGTACTACCGCCCCGCCGACGACTCCCCGGAGATGCAGTACCTGCAGGCGCATCGCGAGGCCCTCGGCGGCCCGGTCCCGCGTCGTCGGGTCCGGCCGGTGTCGATCACCCTCCCCGCGGAGAAGACCTATGCCCAGCTGGCCAAGGGCTCGGGCAAGCAGCAGGTCGCGACGACGATGGCGTTCGTCCGGCTGCTGAAGGACATGATGCGGGAGAAGGGCTTCGGGGAGCGGATCGTCCCGATCATCCCTGACGAGGCCCGGACCTTCGGCCTCGACGCGACCTTCGCCACCGCCAAGATCTACAGCCCCAGCGGGCAGAACTACACCCCCGTCGACGCGAGACTGCTGCTCTCCTACCGGGAGTCGAAGACCGGCCAGATCCTCCACGAGGGGATCAACGAGGCCGGGGCGATGGGCTCCTTCGTCGCCGCCGGGACCTCCTACGCCACCCACGGCCAGCCGATGGTCCCGGTGTACCTCTTCTACTCGATGTTCGGGTTCCAGCGGACCGGCGACGCCATGTGGGCCCTGGGAGACCAGCTGGGACGGGGTTTCCTCATCGGGGCCACTGCCGGGCGGACCACCCTCAACGGCGAGGGGCTGCAGCACGAGGACGGGCACTCCCCCCTGCTTGCGTCGACCAACCCGGCCTGCGTCTGCTACGACCCGGCATTCGCCTTCGAGGTCGCGCACATCACCCGCGACGGTCTGCAGCGGATGTACGCACCGACCGACGCCCACCCGCACGGGGAGGACGTCTTCTACTACCTCACCCTCTACAACGAGCCGATTCCCCAGCCCGCGCAGCCCGAGGACCTGGACACCGAGGGACTGCTCAAGGGCCTCTACCGCTACCAGGCGGGCGCCGCCGTGCTCGGCGGCGAGCAGAGCCCGCCGAAGGTCCAGCTGCTCGCGTCGGGGTCGGCGCTGCCGTGGGCGCTGGAGGCTCAGCACCGCCTCGCCGACGAGTGGGGCGTCTCGGCGGACGTGTGGTCGGCGACGTCGTGGACCGAGCTGCGCCGCGACGCCCTCGACTGCGACCGGATCGCCCTCGACGACCCGGACGGCACCGGGCCACTCCCGTACGTCACTCGGGTGCTGTCCGGCGCGCCGGGCCCGGTCGTGGCGGTCAGTGACTACATGCGTGCGGTCCCCGACCAGATCGCGCCGTGGGTCCCCGCGGAGTGGACGTCGCTCGGGACCGACGGCTGGGGCCGCTCGGACACCCGCGCGGCACTGCGCCGGCACTTCCGGGTCGACGCCCAGTCGATCGTCGTCGCGGCCCTCGCGGAGCTGGCGCGGCGCGGCGAGGTCAAGCGGGAGACCGTGCGCCACGCCCGCGAGGCCTACGCCCTGCACGACGTCAACGCGACCACCGCGACCGAGGCGGGCGGCGACAGCTGAGCCCGTGCACGGGCTGACGGGGAACGCACTGTCGGTCAGCCGTCCTCGACCGCCGGGTAGGGGTCCGCCGCACCACGAGGAACAGGAGCAGTCCATGGTCGTCGGTGGCGAGATCGTCCTCGGTGCGCTGTGCCTGGGAGCGGCCCTCGTGATCGGACTGGTGCCGATGGTCAGGGACAGCCCGCGGGTCGTCCCGCACCGAGGAGCGCGGGAGATCCTCGGGGTGGTCTTCGGTGTGCTGTTCCTCGCGGCAGCAGCCAGCGGACACCGCCTGCTCGCTCCGCTGACAGCCGTGCTCCTCGTGTGCGTGCTGCCTCTCGTGGGAGCGGACTACCGGGGGCGCCGTGACGGTGATCAGGGGGCCGACGGACGGTAGGCGTCCCTCGGCGGTCGCCACCGTTGTCCCCGGTGGACTCGTGAGAGAAGCGCGCGGCCGACCGGCTCGACACCGTGTGGTCGACACGCTCGTCCCAGAGGCCCTCCTGACAGCACCATCTCGGCTGCGGACCCCGACGGGCCGGTCGCACGACGCGGTGTCCGGCGTCACTACCGTGGGCCGGTGACCGCCCCGGCGCCGCGTCCGCGGCCCTCGACCGTGCGCAAGCTCGAGCGGTCGATCGCCCCGCTGGCGAGCCGGGCGATGGCGGGCATCGAGGCCGACCTGCCCTGGTATCGGTCGATGGGGGCCGAGGAGCGGTCGTGGCTGAGTCTCGTCGCCCAGGCCGGCATCGCGGCGTTCGTGGCCTGGTTCCGCTCCCCGCCCGACTCCCGGGACCGCGCGGTGGCCGACGTCTTCGCCACCGCACCGCGCGAGCTCGTCCGGGCGGTCACCCTCGCGCAGACCGTCGAGGTGGTGCGCCGGATCGTCGAGGTGGTGGAGACCGGCGTCGAGACCATCGTCGACGAGTCGGAGGTGCCCCTCGTCCGCGAGGCCGTCCTGCGCTACTCCCGCGAGGTCGCCTTCTCCGCGGCGCAGCTCTACGCCGAGGCCGCCGAGCAGCGCGGCGCCTGGGACGCCCGCCTGGAGGCGCTGCTGGTGGACGGGCTGCTGCGGGGCGAGAACTCCGACGCCGTCCGCAGCCGCTCGGCCGCGCTCGGGTGGGCCCAGGTCGACCGGGTGCTGGCGATCGCGGGCCGCCCGCCGGCCGGTGACACCGAGGACGTCGTCGAGGCGGTCCGCCGGGTCGCCCGCGCCGCCGGTGCCGACGTGCTGACCGGTGTCCAGAGCGACCGGCTCGTGGTGGTGCTCGGCTCGACCCGCGACCTCGCCGGTGCCGTCCCCGGGGTCTGCGGCCAGTTCGGACCCGGTCCGGTCGTCATCGGACCGGAGGTGACCGACCTGGTGTCGGCGACGTCCTCGGCGGCGGCCGCGCTGGCCGGTCTGGCGGCGGCGCCGGGGTGGCCCGATGCACCGCGCCCGGTCCACGCGGTCGACCTGCTCCCGGAGCGGGCGCTGACGGGAGATCCCGGGGCCCGCGGGCAGCTGTTGTCCGGTCTCTACACACCCCTCGCGGCGGCCGGCCCCGCGATCCTGGAGACGGTCGCGGCCTACCTGGAGAACGGCGGCTCGGTGGAGGCCACGGCGCGGCTGCTGTTCGTGCACCCCAACACCGTCCGGTACCGCCTCCGCCGCGTTGCCGACATCACGGGCTACTCCCCCACGGAGGCTCGCGATTCCTACACGCTGCGGATCGCGATCACCCTCGGGCGCCTCACCGAGACCCCGTCGGGTGTTGCCCGCGAGGACGCTGGCCCGACAGCCGTCGCAGCGGTCGGCGAGGTCGTCGGCGCCTGAGCCGACGACTGCCGCGCCGCGCCGCCCCGCAGGGGCAGCGGGTGTCGGTGGCCGGTCGCTCGTTTGTCGGACACCACGAAGTCGGCCGGACGGGCTGTGCAGGTCCCACATGCCCGGCGGCGGCCACCGCGTCGCACGGTGGGCGGATGCTCGCGATCGTGGCGCCCGGGCAGGGCTCCCAGACCCCGGGCATGCTCACGCCCTGGCTGACGACCGGCGAGCGCACCGCCGCGTCGACCGCCGTCGACCGCCTCGGCTGGTTCGGTGCCGTGACCGGGCTGGACCTGACCGAGCTCGGTACCCAGGCCGACGAGGCGACGATCCGGGACACCGCGGTCGCCCAGCCGCTGCTCGTCGCGGCCGGCCTGCTCGCCGCCGCGGCTCTCGCCGACCTGCTGGCCGCCGAGCTGGTCGAGTCCGACTCCCGTCGTCCGGCACCGGACCGGCTGCCGGGAGGCCTGGTCGACCTCGGCGCCGCCCTGGGTGCCGACCTCCTGGCCGGGCACTCGGTGGGCGAGCTGACCGCGGCGACGCTGTCCGGCGCGCTGTCGGCGGAGCAGGCGCTCGTCCTCGTGAGCCGGCGCGGCGCGGAGATGGCAGCCGCTGCCGCTGCTCGCACCGGCGGCATGACCGCGGTCCTGGGCGGCGACCCCGACGACGTGCGTCGGCGCATCGAGTCCCACGGGCTGGTCGTGGCGAACAGCAACGGCGGTGGGCAGGTCGTCGCCGCCGGTGACCCCGAGGCCCTGGCGGCCTTCGCGGCGGACCCGCCGCCGCGGGCCCGGCTGCGGCCGCTGACGGTGGCCGGCGCCTTCCACACCGCACACATGGCCCCCGCGGTCGACGGGCTGCGGTCCCTGGTCCGCGGCCTGCACGCGCGCGCGGCCGAGCCGCCGGTGGTCTCGAACGCCGACGGCGCGGTGGTGTCGGACGGGACCGAGCTGCTGCAGCGGATCGTCGGGCAGGTCGCCCGCCCGGTGCTGTGGGACGCGTGCCAGGCGACCCTGGCGGAGGCCGGCGTGACCGGCGTCCTCGAGCTGGCACCGGCCGGGACGCTGACCGGACTGGCGCGTCGGGGACTGCCGGGCGCCGCCACCTTCGCCCTGCGCACGCCGGAGGACCTGCCCGCGGCTGTGGCGTTCGTCCGGGAGCACAGCCGGTCCGGGACGCACAGCCGGTCCGGGAGGCACAGCCGGTCCGGGAGGCAGCGGCGGGACCGCATCGGAACACCCGCCCCGGGACCGGTGCTAGACGCGCAGATCCCCGAGGCCGCTGGAGGCACCCCGTGAGAGGCATGTCGTGACCGCGGTCCTGCGGGGCAGCGTCGGGGCGCCGGCGGCCCGCATCATGGGGCTCGGTGCCCACCGGCCGGCCCGCGTGGTGGACAACAAGGAGATCTGCCGGCGGATCGACTCCTCCGACGAGTGGATCCGCACCCGCTCCGGCATCGTCACCCGCCGCTGGGCCGACGACTCCGAGACGTTGACGGTCATGGCGGCCAGCGCCGCCGGCAAGGCGCTGTCAGAGGCCGGGGTCCGCGGCGACGAGGTGGGCTGTGTCCTCGTGGCCACCGTCACCCACCTCCTCCAGACGCCGTCGCTGGCCGCGCTGGTCACCCACGAGATCGGTGCCGACGGTGCCGCCGCGTTCGACCTGTCCGCCGCGTGTGCCGGGTTCGTGTACGGCATGTCGGTGGCGCACGACATGATCCGGGGCGGGTCCGTCGGCGGCGACCGGCCCTACGTCGTGGTCGTCGGGGCGGAGCGGCTGTCGGACCTCACCGACCTCGACGACCGATCCACGGCCTTCCTGTTCGCCGACGGCGCCGGGGCCGCGGTGGTCGGGCCGTCGGACACCCCGGGCATCTCCCCGATCGTGTGGGGGGCCGACGGCTCGGGCGCGGACCTCGTCCGGTCCCGCAGTGACTGGCGGACCGCGTTCGCCGCTGCCGGAGCCGCCGCCCCGGGCGAGCCGGCCGCGCCGTCCTGGCCGGCGATCACCCAGGAGGGCAGCAAGGTCTTCCGCTGGGCCGCGTACGCGATGGCGCCGGTGGCGGTGGCGGCACTCGAGCGGGCCGGGATCACGGCGGCCGAGCTCGACGCCTTCGTGCCGCACCAGGCGAACATGCGCATCATCGACGCCCTCGCGAAGGCGATCGGACTGCCGGCGTCGGTGACCATCGCCCGCGACATCGCCGAGCAGGGCAACACCTCCTCGGCGTCGATCCCGCTGGCCATCGACACCCTGCGGGCGTCCGGTGCCGTCGCCCGCGGCGCGACCGCGCTGCTGATCGGCTTCGGCGCCGGCCTGGTGCACGCCGCCCTCGTGGTCACTCTCCCGTGACTCCGCCCGTGGTCACTCTCCCGTGACTCCGCCCGTGGTCACTCTCCCGTGACGGCGAGTGACGAGTTCGCGGGCGGCCGGACCAGCGTCCACTCTTGACCCACACCCCTGACGAAGGAGCACCGAGCATGGCCACCACCGAGGAGATCCGCAGCGGTCTCGCCGACATCGTCAACGAGGTCGCCGGCGTCCCCGCCGCCGACGTCCAGCTGGACAAGAGCTTCGTGGACGACCTGGACGTCGACTCCCTCTCCATGGTGGAGGTCGTCGTGGCGGCCGAGGAGAAGTTCAACGTCTCCATCCCCGACGACGACGTGCGCAGCCTCAAGACGGTGGGCGACGCGGTGTCGTTCATCGAGAAGGCCGGAGTGTGACCTGATCTCGGACAACGGGACCACGGCTGCAGCGGGCGGGGCCGCCGACCGCTACGGACCGGAGACCGACGCCGCGGGCCGGCTGCGGGTGCTGATCACCGGCCTGGGCGCGACGACACCGCTCGCCGGGGACGTCGAGGGCACCTGGGAGGCGATGCTCGAGGGCCGGTCGGGCATCCGGGCGCTGACCGAGGACTGGGCCGAGACGCTGCCGGTCCGGTTCGCGGGCCGCGTCGCGGTCGAGCCGCTGGCCGACATCGGTCGGGTCCAGTCGCGCCGGATGGACCGCAACGAGCAGTTCGCGGTGATCGCCGCTCGCCAGGCCTGGGACGACGCGGGACTCGGCCGGCGCAAGACCGTCGACGCCGACGACGAGGTGCAGGCCGCGCTGGCGCCCTCGACGGTCGACCCGCACCGCTTCGCGGTCGTCATCGCGACCGGGGTCGGGGGCTGCATCACCCTGATGGACCAGTACGACGTCCTCAAGGAGCGCGGCGCCCGGCGGGTGTCCCCGTTCACCGTCCCGATGCTCATGCCCAACGGTGCAGCCGGCTGGGTCAGCCTCGACCTCGGCGCGAAGGCCGGCGTCCACGCGCCGGTGTCCGCGTGCGCGTCGGGCAACGAGTCCCTCGTGTGGGCACTGGACCTGCTGCGCTTCGGCCGGGCGGACATCGTGCTCGCCGGTGGCACCGAGGCCGCGATCCACCCGCTGCCGATCGCGGCCTTCGCGGCGATGACGGCGCTGTCCACCCGCAACGACGAGCCGTGGCTGGCCTCTCGTCCCTACGACACCTCACGCGACGGCTTCGTGCTCGGCGAGGGCGCCGGGGTGCTCGTCCTGGAGACGGTGGCGCACGCCCGGGCCCGGGGGGCGAAGGTCTACGCGGAGCTGGCCGGCACCGGGTCGTCGGCCGACGCCCACAACATCGTCCAGCCCGACCCGACCGGGGACGGCGCCGCGCGGGCCATGCAGCTGGCGCTGGTCGACTCCCTGGTGGCCCCGGCGGAGATCGTGCACGTCAACGCCCACGCCACCTCGACCCCGCAGGGGGACGTCGCGGAGTCGATCGCGATCAACCAGGTCCTCGGCGCGGACGTGTCGCACGTGTCGGTGTCGGCGACGAAGTCGGTGACCGGGCACCTGCTCGGGGCGACCGGCGCCGTCGAGGCGATCGCCACCGTGCTCGCCCTGCACACGCGCATCGCGCCGCCTACGGCGAACCTCGACCAGCAGGACGGCGACATCGAGCTGGACGTCATCGCGAAGACCCCTCGGGAGCTGCCGAGCGGCCCGGTCGCGGCGGTCAGCAACTCCTTCGGCTTCGGCGGCGCGAACATCGCGGTGGCCTTCCGCTCGGTCGCCTGACCCGGACTCAGGTGCTCGTGCCCGCTCGTCGGCTGATGACCGCCTGGAGGATCACGACGACAAGCAGGAAGGCGCCCGACACCACCTGCTGCACGTAGGAGTTGAGGTTCGCCCCCTGGACGATCAGGTTCTGGATCACGAACAGCAGCAGGACCCCGGCGAGGGTCCCCGTGATCGAGCCGACGCCACCGCTGAGCAGGGTCCCGCCGATCACCACCGCGGCGATGGCCGACAGCTCGTAGCTGTCACCGATGCGGGCTTCCTGGCCACCGCCGGACAGGGCCGTGGTCAGCACCCCCGCGAGGCCGGCGCACAGGCCGCTGACCACGTACACGATGGTGGTGGTCCGCCGGACCGGCAGCCCCATCAGCTCCGCCGCCGCTGCGTTGCCGCCGATCGCCTGGACGGCCTGCCCGAAGGCCGTCCGGTTGAGCACCCACCAGCCGACCGCGACCACCGCGAGCAGGATCCACACCGGGTTGCCGACACCGAGCAGGCGCCCGGTGCCGGCGGCCTCGAACACCTGCGTCCCCGGCACCTTCGGGACCTCGTTGCCCTCGGCGGTGATGAAGAGCACCAGCCCACGGACACCGGTCAGCCCGGCGAGGGTCACGATGAACGGCGGCAGCCGGAGCCACGCGACCACGGTGCCCTGGACCAGCCCGACCGCCGCGGCGGCGGCCAGGGCCACCCCGACCGCCGCGGCCGACCCGTGACGCGACCACGACGCGCTGAGGATGACCGCGAGGGCGTAGGTCGAGCCGACCGACAGGTCGATCCCGCCACTCATGATCGTGAACGTCATGCCGGCCGCGATGATCCCGATGAAGGAGGCCGCGAGCGCGACGTTCAGCAGGTTGTCCACCGACCCGAAGGTCGGCACGGTGACGAACCCGACAGCCACGACCACCGCCAGGGCCGCCACCGCGCCGTTGCGGAAGACCAGCGACGTGACCGACCGGCCCCTGGCCCGTGCGGCGGGCGGGCCACCGCGTTCGGCCGCGACCCCGGTCACCCCGGCCGACGGCCGCGGCGAGGACGTCGACGGACCGGTCCCGCCGGTGTTGCTCACGCGGCTGACCTGGACGTCCGCTGGACGAGGACCGCCGCGATGATGATCAGCGCCTCGACCATCCGGGCCACCGAGTCCGGCACGTCGTGGGACACCAGGGTCGTCTCCAGCAGCTGGATGAGCACCGCGCCGGCGACCGTCCCGAGGATCCGCACCCGCCCGCCGCTGAGCGGGGTCCCTCCGACGACGACGGAGGTGATCGCGGTGAGCTCGATGAGCAGCCCGATGTAGGAGGGGTCGCTCGCCCGCAGCCGGGCCGTGGCGATCACCCCGGCCACGGCGGCCAACGTGCCCGAGATCGCGTAGACGGTGACCAGGGTGCGGCGCACCGGCAGCCCGGCCAGCACGCTCGCGCGGCGGTTCCCGCCGATCGCGAGCAGCCGGTAGCCGAAGCCGGTCCGCCGGACGGCGACCGCGGTCAGGGCCGCGAGGAGGACAGCAACGAGCATGACGTAGGGGACCCCGAAGAGCTTGCCGAGACGGACGACCCGGAAGAAGGGGACGAACAGCTCCACCAGCGCACCACCGGTGATCACCAGCGCGATCCCGCGCCCGGCCACGAGCAGGCCGAGGGTCGCCACGATCGGCTGGACCCCGACCACCGCGACCACGACGCCGTTGAAGATCCCGACGACCAGCCCGGCGAGGACGGCCGCGGCGACCGCCACGACGATCGACTTCCCGTACCCGGTGCCGGGCGCGACCACCTTCGCCAGCACGGCGCTCGCGACGGCCATCGTGGCCCCGACGGACAGGTCGACACCGCCGGTCCCGATCACCAGCGCCATCCCGAGGGAGACGATGATCACGGCCGGCAGCTGGGCGAACAGCAGCTGCACGGTCGCGACGGTCAGGAAGTTGGTGGTCGCGGCGGCGTTGTAGGCCACCAGCGCGGCGAGCGCGACGTAGACGCCACGCTCGCGCAGCCAGGCCGCCCGGGATCCGTCCACCCGGGGGCGCGCCGGCGTGCGCGGCGGGCTCGGCTCGGGGGCGACGCCGGCGGCCGGTCCGGCCGCGGTGCTCACGAGGGTCCCCCGCCCCCGGCGGGGCCGACGACCGCGGCGGCCTGCTCGGCGGCCGCTCCCGCGATCATGTCCAGCACGCCTCCCTCGCTGATGTCCGCGCCGAACAGGGCACCGAGGCGCGCGCCGTCGCGCAGGACGACGACGGTGTCCGAGCCCTCGACGACCTCCTCGAGCTCGGAGGAGATCAGGACGACTGCCAGCCCCTTGTCGGCCAGCTCCGCGATCAGCCGCTGCACCTCGGCCTTCGCACCGACGTCGATACCACGGGTGGGCTCGTCGAGCAGCAGCACCCGGGGGTTGAGGCAGAGCAGCCGTGCCAGCAGGACCTTCTGCTGGTTGCCGCCGGACAGCTCGGACACCTTCTGCCGGGTACTGGACGCCCGGATGTGCAGGCGGTCGACGAAGACCTGCACGACCTCGTCGAGGCGACGACGGTCCACGAGGCCGAACCGGGTCAGCTGCGGCAGCGCGGCCAGCCCGATGTTGTCCCGGATCGACAGCTCCGGGACCAGACCGTCGGCCTTGCGGTCCTCCGGCAGCAGGGCGACCCGCTCGCGGATCCGTGAGGCCGGGGTCTGGCGGTGCATCGTCCGGCCGGCGATCGTCACCACCCCGGAGTCCAGCGCCAGCGCCCCGAACACCGCGCGGGCGGTCTCGCTGCGGCCGGAGCCGAGCAGGCCCGCGAGGCCCACCACCTCTCCCGGGCGCACCGTGAGGGAGACGTCGTCCAGGACGAGGCGCCGGTCGAGGTGCGCCGCCGTGAGCACCGGGTCCCCCGCCGGGACCGGCCGCCGGCCGGCCAGTGCGGTGCGGTGGCCGTCGGCGAGCTCGGCCGCATCCCGCCCGAGCATCCGGGAGATCAGCTCGCGGCGGTCCGTGCGGGCGGTCGGTCCGGTCCAGACCAGGCGGCCGTCACGCAGGACGGTGATGGTGTCGCAGGCGCGGAAGACCTCGTCGAGCTTGTGCGACACGTACACGACGGCGACGCCGGAGTCCCGGAGCAGCGCGACCACCTCGAGCAGGCGGTCCACCTCACGGGGTTCGAGCGACGAGGTCGGCTCGTCCATGATCACGACGCGGGCGTCGGTCGAGACCGCTCGGGCCACGGCGACCATCTGTTGCACGCCGAGGCCGAGCTCTCCGAGGGGCCGGCGGACGTCGGCGACGATCCCGAACCGCTCGAGGCCCGCCTGGGCGTCGCGGTTCATCCGCCGGAGGTCGAGTGACCCGAGCCGGCTGGGCTCGCGGCCGAGGAAGAAGTTCCTGGCGACGGACAGCTGCGGCGCGAGGTGCACCTCCTGGTAGATCGTGGCGATGCCGGCCTGCTGCGCGGCCCGGGGCGAGGAGAACGACACCTCCGCGCCCGGGTAGACCACTGCACCGCGGTCGCTCGGGTACACCCCGGTCACGAGCTTGATCAGCGTCGACTTGCCGGCGCCGTTCTCCCCCACCAGCGCGTGGACGCTGCCGGGTCGGAAGTCGACGGACACGTCGTCGAGTGCGAGCACGCCCGCGAACCGCTTGGTGAGGCCGCTGACGGCCAGCGTCGGGCCGTCCGGTGTCGAGGTCATGCCGCTGCGTCCGTCCCGTGGTTCGTGGTGCGAGGTGCGGCGGCCGGTGGTGCCCGACGCCGGCCGCTGGGCGCGACCACCGTCGGGGCCACCCAGGAGGTCAGTACGCGACGCCGCTGCTCAGGGCCTGCTTGGCGTTCGAGATGTCGTACTGGTTGTCGGTCGTGATCGTCACGGCCGGTGCGCCGGCGCCGTTGACGTAGGCGTCGAGTGCCGCCTCGGCGGACGGGCCGTAGGCGGGGTTCGACTCGATGACCGCGTCGAAGTTGTGGTCGACGATGGCCTGGACCGCGCCCTTGGTGCCGTCGATCGACACGATGTGGACGGTGGCGATGCCGGACTTCCCCGCGTCGTCCAGGGCGGCCAGCGCACCGAGACCCATCTCGTCGTTCTCGGCGTAGATGGCGTTCACCTCGGGATGGGCGCGGAGCAGGGTCTCGGTGACGCTCTTGCCCTTCTCCCGGGTGAAGTCGCCGGTCTGCTCGAAGATCACCTCGATGCCGGTGGCGTTGACCGCCTTCAGCTCGTCGACGAAACCGGCGGTGCGGTCGTCGGTGACGTTGACCCCGACGCCCCGAGCAGGATGGCGAGCTTGGCCTTGCCGCCGGTCGCCTTGACCATCGCATCGGCAGCGCGCTTGCCCTGCTGCACGAAGTCCGAGCCCAGCTGCGGGCCGACCGCCTTGCAGCCCGGGACACCGGTGATGTTGCGGTCCACCGGGATCATGGCCACGTGCTTGGACTTCGCGTAGGCGATCGCATCGCCCAGGCCGGTGGAGTTGATCGGGGAGAAGATGACGGCCTTCGCGCCCTTGTCGATCATGCCCTTGATGTCGCTGTTCTCCTGCTGGACGCTCGACTGCGCGTTCGTGGTCAGCAGCTTCCAGCCGTTCTTCTTCGCCGTGTCGACCTGGGACTTGGTCGACGCGATGCGGAACGGGTTGGCCTCTTTCTCCGACTGCGCCCAGCCGACGGTGTCGGTCTTGAAGTCGATCTTCCCGATGCCGAGGTCGGAGCCCTTGCACACCGGGCCGAACTGCACCGCGACGCCCGCGGGCTTCGCGGTGCTCAGCAGGGCGGTGCCCCCGGCCGCACTGATGGCCGCCGGGACCGCGCCGGCCGCGCCGCCGCCGCCGCCGCCGCCGCCGCCGCCGCCGCCCGAGGCTGAAGCACTGGCGGTGTCGGAAGCGCCGGCCGCGGAGGCCGAGTCCGACGCGGCCGCACTGTCGGCGGTCGAGGGAGAGGGCGCGGCGCTGTCCGCGGTCGAGGGAGAGGCGGCGGCGCTGTCGGCGGTCGACGCCGACGGCGAGGCCGCCGTGGTGGTGCCGGTGCTGCAGCCGGCCACGAGGGCGGCGGCTGCGGCGACCGCCAGCAGCGGGCGGGCGGCGCGGAGGGTTGTCGTCACGGTGGCTTCCTTGCCTCGTCGTGGTCCGGTGGGAGCGGGTGTGCGCGGACCGGCGCCCTTGCGCGGCGGGAGGTGGTTCCCGGCGGGCCGGGCCCGGCGGCGGCTGGAGGCGCCACCTCGTGCGGCCGTGGCCTGCTTCGACCCGGGGCGGTGCCCCGAAAGACCTTGGTGAGCGTGAACATCGCCCCTGCGGCCGGGCTTGTCAAGGGCCCCCAGTCACCGTGACCCAACCGACACCGGGTTCGTCGAGGCGTTCCGCGCCACCGCGCTGGCCGACCACCCGGTCGCCGCGGGCGCTGTCGTCGTGCGCCGGTGTGAGCGTCACTAGGCTGAGTGCATGGAACATCGCCAGCTCGGCAGGTCAGGCCTGCGGGTGTCCACGATCACGTTCGGCACGATGACCTTCGGCGGCAGCGGGGGTTTCGAGTCCGTCGGGCGGACCGACGTGGCGGACGCGCGCAAGCAGGTCGACCAGTGCCTGCACGCCGGGGTCAACCTCATCGACACGGCCGACGTGTACTCCAACGGGCAGTCGGAGGAGATCGTCGGCGAGGTCCTGCGCGGGCGTTTCGACAAGACGCTCGTCGCGACCAAGGCGCGTTTCAACCTCACCGGTGAGGAGAACGACGGCGGCCTGTCGCGCCACCACCTCATCCGGGCCTGCGAGGACTCGCTGCGACGCCTGGGCACCGACCACATCGACCTCTACCAGGTCCACCAGTGGGATGGCCAGACGCCGCTGGAGGAGACCCTCCGTGCCCTCGACGACCTCGTCCGGGCCGGCAAGATCCGCTACATCGGGGCCTCGAACTTCTCGGCGTGGCACCTGCAGAAGGCCCTCGGTGTCAGCCGCCACGAGCACCTCGAGCACTTCGTCAGCCAGCAGATCCACTACACGCTCCAGGCTCGCGAGGCGGAGTACGAGCTGCTCCCGCTGTCGGTCGACGCAGGTCTCGGGATCCTCGTGTGGAGCCCGCTGGCCGGGGGTCTGCTGTCGGGCAAGTACCGGCGCGGGCAGGCCTACCCCGAGGGGTCGCGACACCTCACGGACTGGAACGAGCCGCCGGTCCGCGACGAGGGTGCGCTGTACGACATCGTCGACGTGCTGGTCGAGATCGGCGCGGGGCACGGCGTCTCCGCGGCGCAGGTCGCGCTCGCGTGGCTGCTGACCCGCCCGGCCGTGACCACGCTCGTGGTCGGCGCGCGCACGTCGGAGCAGCTGGCCGACAACCTCGCCGCGGCCTCCCTCACCTTGACCGACGACGAGGTCAAGGCGCTGGAGGAGGTCAGCCGGCCGCCGCTGCTCTATCCGTACTGGCACCAGCTGAACGCGGCGAGCGAGCGGCTGTCGCCCGCGGACCTCGCGCTGCTGGGACCCTTCCTGGGCTGACCGGTGCTGGCTGGCGTCGAGGCGCTGGCCTCCAGGTGCTCGCCGGCGTCGAGGTGCTGGCTGGCCTCGAGATGCTGGCCGATGTCGAGGTGCTGGCTGGTTCGAGCGGTCTCGGTCAGCCGACGCGGTGCAGCCACCGGACCGCGGCGCCGTCCCCGGCGTGGCGGAAAGGCTCCAGCTCGTCGTCCCACGGAGTCCCCAGCAGGCTGCTCAGCTGGGAGCGCAGGACGTCGTAGGCCCGCCGGGTGTCGGTGCCGGCGACACTGGATGCGGCGGCCAGCACGGTCTTGAGCCGGTCCTCGCCGATCGCGATGTCCCCGTGAGGGCCGGTGACGGCATGGAACAGCCCGAGCTCCGGAGTCCAGGAGAATCGCAGTCCCTCCCCGCCCGGCAGCGGGTCCTCGGTCACCTCGAAGCGCAGGCTGTCCCAGCCGCGCAGGGTCGAGGTGAGGCGGCCCGCGGTCCCGGGCTCGCCCTGCCAGGAGAGCTCGGCGCGGTAGCAGCCGGCCTCGGCAGGCTGAGGGGTCCACGTCAGAGCCGCGGGGGCTCCGAGCACCCCGGCGACGGCCCACTCGACGTGCGGGCACACGGCTGAGCGCACGGAGTGCAGGTACAGCACACCGCGCGCCGGCTGCGCAGTCGTCATCGCTGTCTCCCTGTGTCGGACCGAAGGACGCCTTCCCCAGCGCTTCGACCTGCACAGCTCGCCACGAGGACCTGCGTCGCCAGTGTGCCTCATGCGCCACACCGACACCAGGCGTCACATCGCCGGTGGTGCACAGCGCGGCGGGCGAGCGCGAAGAGTCGGCGCCCGCCGGCCGCCGGGGCAGCAGCGACCGGGGGCGGCCGCGGACCCTGTGCCCGCGCCGGGCCCTGCACTAGCGTCGGAGACGTCCGGTGCCCCCGCCGGGGGGACCCCCCGTCAGCCCGGACGTCACCCCTCCAGGAGGACCCATGGCCTTCACCGTCCCCGAGCTGCCCTACGCCTACGACGCTCTGGCGCCGTACGTGGACGAGGCGACGATGCACCTGCACCACGACAAGCACCACCAGGCCTACGTCGACAAGCTCAACGGCGCCGTAACGGGCACCGACTGGGAGTCCAGGTCTGTCGAGGACATCGTCGCGAACCTGTCGTCGGTCCCCGAGAACGTCCGCGGGGTCGTTCGCAACAACGGCGGTGGGCACGCCAACCACGCGATGTTCTGGCAGTCGATGACCGCGCCCGGCTCTGCCGCGGCGACGCTGTCGGGCCCGCTGGAGTCGGAGATCATCCAGGCCTTCGGGTCCGTCGCCGACTTCAAGACGGCCTTCGAGGCCGCCGGGGTCGCCCAGTTCGGGTCCGGCTGGGTGTGGCTGGTGCTCGATGGCGGCAAGCTCGCGATCACCTCGACCCCCAACCAGGACTCACCGCTGACGGCCGGTCAGGCCCCCCTCGTCGGCAACGACGTCTGGGAGCACGCCTACTACCTGACGTACAACAACCGCCGTCCGGAATACCTGAAGCAGTGGTGGAACGTCGTCAACTGGGCCGCGGTCAGCGCCCGCTACACCGAGGCAGCCGCCTGACCGGGTACTGCAAGCACAGGTGATCGACCCGGCGGGCGCCGCACACGCGGTCGGCGCCCGCCAGGTCGGACAGGGGCGACCGGTGGGTGGCAGGGTCCGTGTCATGACGACTGCGCTGTTCGTCCGCGGCGGCTGGGCAGGGCACGAGCCGGAGCTGACCAGTGACCGCTTCGCCACGGTGCTGCGGGGTCACGGTGTCCAGGTGACGGTCTCGGACACCCTGGACAGCTACCTCGACGCCGAGCTGCTCGCCGGGACCGACCTCGTCGTGCACACGTGGTCGCAGGGCACCGCCACCCCGGAGCAGGTCGACGGGCTCCGAGCCGCCGTCGAGGCGGGCACCGGGCTGGCCGGGTGGCACGGCGGCGTCACCGACTCGTTCCGGACCTCGGTCGACTTCCAGATCATGATCGGCGGTCAGTGGGTCGCGCACCCCGACGACATCACCCCGCACCGCGTGGACCCGGTCCCGGGGACCGACGACGAGATCATGTCCGGGATCGGGTCCTTCGAGGTGGTGACCGAGCAGTACTACGTCCACGTCGACCCGTCCAACACCGTGCTAGCGACGACGACATTCGACCACCCGACGGTCCGGCCGTGGGTGCACGGCGTCACGATGCCCGTCGTCTGGAAGCGGAGCTGGGGCGTGGGACGGGTGTTCGTCTCCCTGCTCGGCCACGTCGACAGCGATTTCGACGTACCCGAGACCGCGGCGATCACCGAGCGGGGGTTGCTCTGGGCCGCCGGCGTCGGGAACCGGCCGGCCGGCCGTTGACTCGGCGGCTGACCACCGCGGCCGACGTCAGGACACGGGGCCACGGCCCGCACGACGTGCGGCGCGCCGGAGCCACAGCAGACCGAGGACAGGTAGGACGAGCGGGACGAAGCCGTAGCCGCTGCCGTAGTCCGACCACACGGTCGAGTCCCGGAACGCCCCGCGGTCGACCACGCTGAACGTGCCGACGGCGAGCACCCCGGCCAGCTCGATGGTGATCGCCACCAGGGCGAGGCGCCGCGACGGCTGGGTCGCACGCGCCAGAGCGACGGTCGCCACGATGTACACGACGCCGCTGAACGCCGACAGCAGATAGGCCAGCGGAGCCCGGGAGAACTGGTGCGCCAGCTGGAAGTCGGCCCGGGCGGTCGCGGCCAGAGCGAAGACCCCGTAGACGGCGATCAGCACGCGGCCCGGGCCGTGGCGCAGACCTCTCGCGTCCGGCTCAGACATGCGACCCCCAGATCATCGTCAGCCGCCACAGGACGACCGGTTCGGCGAGACACGCGACGGCGAGGACCGCCGGGCCCCAGCGGCTGTGCTCCAGGGTCGCCCAGACGGCGCCGACCGGGAGCAGCACGACGAGGACCACCAGATAGAGGACGAACAGCGCCGCCGGACCGGCGTGGCCGCGTGCCAGCAGGACGAGAGAGAGCACCAGTTGGGCGATCATGCCCACCTCGAGGACGGCGGTGGCGACGAACAGCGGCAGGTCGATCACGCGGTCCGCGACGACCAGGACGACCGACCAGACGGTCGCCACGAGCGCGGCGGTGACGAGCACGGCGGTGACCGCGGGGACCACCCGACCTCCACTCGCTCCGTCGCCACGATCGGCAGCTGTCGACCGACTGCCGTCCTGCGGGGCCGTCCGCATCGGCCGCCCGTCGACGGCCTGCTCGTGGGCCGTGCGCCGACCGACTGCCGTCCTGCGGGGCCGTCCGCGTCCGCGCAGACCGAGCCCCAGTGTCCGACACGGCTCGCGTGCGGCGCCCGCCGGACGGCGCGTGAACACCACCGGGACCGCTGTCGCATCGCCGGACCGGTGACGGCCGGTAGCGACCGGACGGCGTGGGCTGGCGACCGCGCGTCAGACTGGAGCCGTGACCCCTGACCTCGACGCCGTCGTCGTCGGCGCCGGCCCGAACGGGCTGGCCGCCGCGCTCACCCTCGCCGAGGCGGGGCGCACCGTCCGGGTGTTCGAGGCCGCGCCCGAGCCCGGCGGGGGCTGCCGGACCGCCGAACTGACCCTGCCCGGGTTCCGCCACGACGTCTGCTCCGCGGTCCAGGCGCTCACCCGCCTGTCGCCGTTCTTCCGGTCCCTCGACCTGCCCTCGATGGGCGTGACGCTGCTGCAGCCGGAGATCGCCTACGCCCAGCCCCTCGACGGCGGCCGCGCCGCGCTGGCGTACCCCGACCTGGAGAGGACGGCCGACGCCCTCGGCCGGGACGGGCGGGCCTGGCGGACGCTCTTCGCGCCGCTGGTGCGCCGGGCCGCCGACCTGTTCTCCGAGATACTCGGTGACCTCCGCCACGTCCCACGGCACCCGCTGACCCTGGCCCGGTTCGGGCTGCCGGGGCTGCTGCCGGTCGCCGCCCTGGCGCGGACGCTGTTCCGGGACGCGCCGGCGCAGGCGCTGCTCGCAGGGGTCGGCGCGCACAGCATGCGGCGGCTGTCAGCACCGCTCACCTCCGCCTTCGGGCTCACCCTCGCCACGACCGCGCACGCCGGCGGCTGGCCGGTCGTCGAGGGGGGCAGCGGACGCCTCGCCGAGGCCCTCGTCACCCGACTCGCCGAGCTCGGTGTCGAGGTCGTGTGCGACCACCGGGTCAGCTCGCTGCGCGAGCTGCCGACCGCCCGGGCGACGCTGCTCGACCTCACCCCGGAGCAGCTGCTCGTCCTGGGTGGGGACGCCCTGCCGACGGGCTACCGGCGGGCGCTGGAGCGCTACCGCTACGGGCCGGGCGTCTTCAAGATCGACTACGCGCTGTCCGGGCCGGTGCCGTGGGCCAACGCCGACTGCCGTCGGGCCGGGACCATCCACCTGGGCGGGACCCTCGAGGAGGTCGCGGCGAGTGAGGCCCGGGTCGAGGCGGGCCGGCACAGCGACGCCCCGTACGTCCTGGTCGTGCAGCCCGGCGTCGTCGACGCCTCGCGCGCACCCACCGGCCAGCACACCCTGTGGGCCTACTGCCACGTCCCCAACGGCTCCGACCTCGACCGGACGGCGGCCGTCGAGGCCCAGCTCGAGCGGTTCGCGCCGGGTTTCGGCGACCTCGTGCTCGCGCGCGCGACCCGCACCGCCGCCGCGTACGAGGCCTACGACAACAACTACGTGGGCGGCGACATCAACGCCGGACGCACCGGGCTCTACCAGTCGGTGCTGGGCCCGATCCCGCAGTGGTCGCGGTACCGGACCGCGATCGACGGGGTGTACCTGTGCTCGTCGTCGACGCCGCCGGGTGGGGGCGTGCACGGCATGTGCGGGGCGAACGCAGCCCACGAGGCACTCTCCCGCGAGCTCGCCTGACGCCTGGTCACTCGGGTACGTCGGTCACTCGGGAACGTCGGTGACATCGGGCACGTCGCCAGCCAGACCGTCCTCCGGCGCGACGGGGGACGGGATCTCGCTGAGGAACGGGCGCAGCACCGGGAGGGGCGCGTCGGTCGCGGCGGGCGCGTCGGCCGCGGCGTCCCCGGTACCGCGGGCCCGGAGGACCGTGAGCGCGTCTTCACAGCGGGCGACCGCGTCCCGGTCACCGCGGCCGGCGAAGACGTCGCGGGCGGCGGTGAAAGCCTGCTCGGCCTGCTGGGGTCGCGAGGTGTCGGCGTAGAGGAGCCCGAGGTCGTGCGCACAGCCGGCGGCCTTGTCCGGCCAGCCCCTCGCGACGAAGGCCTTCCGCGCGGCGCTGAGCTCCTGGGCAGCCCCGGTCGGGCGGCCGGTCGCCCAGAAGACGACGCCGAGGCCGTGTACGCACTCCGCGGACTGGGCGGGCAGCCCGATGCGCGCCAGCCCGGCCTTCCCGGACTCGTAGGCCGCCTCGGCCTCGGCGAGCCGCCCGGCGCGGACGAGGGCATTGCCGAGGTCGCGGTCACACCGTCCGACGTCGGCCGGCCGGTCGAGGGCGACGTACAGCGCCCGCGCCGACGCAAAGGCCGCGACAGCCGCCTGGTGGTGGCCGGTGAGGTAGGCGATCGCGCCGAGGTGGCGGTCACAGCTGGCCACCGCGGCTGGCTCGCCGAGCTCGGCGAAGACCGAGCGGGCTCCGATCAGCGACGCCTCCGCGTCGGGCAGCCGGCCGGTGCGGTACGCGATCGCGCCGAGGTGCTGGTCGCAGCGGGCGACGTCGCCGGCCCGCCCCGATCGCTCGAACTGACGGCGGGCGGCGGTCAGCAGGTCGCGGGCTTCGGCGTACCGCTCGGTCGCCGCGCAGACGAACCCCAGATCCCGGTCGCAGTCCGCCACCCGGTCCGCCAGCCCGAGTGCTGAATAGCCGGCGCGGGCGGCCCGGTAGGCCTCCTCGGCTGCGGGGTGCTGCCCGACGGACTGGCGGACCGCGCCGAGGGCGGCGTCGCAGTCGGCCACCTCCCGGACCCGCCCGAGACCCTCGAAGTGCTCCCGGGCCCGCAGGATCGCCGGCGAACCGGCGCCGACCGGCGGCGCGCCGGTGTCCGCAGTGGCGAGCTCGGCGGTCATGGTCGTCCTCCGGGTCTGTCCTGTGATTCTGCCCTACGGGAGCGGTGGCCGTGGCCGGCGGACCTGGTCCGCTGGAGGCTATGTCGGGGATGTCAGGACCGGAGGCCGCTGAGCGCCGTCGGGTCACCCCCGCGACGGCCTGCCCGACAGAGCCGATCGGCGCGGCGGGGTCCTGTCGGTGCTCACGGAGACACTCCACGGGTGCCCGAAAAGATCATCCTCCTCAAGAAGCCCGGCTCCTGCGTCGCATGCGCGACGCCCCTCGCCGTCGGCAGCCGCGCCTGGTTCGACTTCGACTCGAGGGCGCTGCGCTGCACATCGTGCGAGCACGTGCGCGCGCCCCAGCTCGACTCGTTCCACCACGGGCTGCGTGCCCCGGCGTCGACTCGCGGTCAGCCGCCGCCGGCTCGACAGGGTGGCCACCCGGAGACCGGTCGAGTGAGCACCTCGGCCGCCCGCCGGGGCGCCGGTGACCCCAGGTGGCGCCAGCTCGTCGAGTACCACGCCAGCGCCGCCCGGTGCGCGGACGCCCCGAAGCCGGTCCCCGTGGAGTCGAGGAGGCTGTGGACGGCTCTGCCGATCACCCGCGAAGAGATCGTCACCGGCCGCGGCGACCACGTCCGTCTCACCGATGAGCTCCGGCGTCTGTTCGCCGATGACCGTCCCCACCAGGCGGTCTACTACGGCTGGCCGCTCGTCGTCACGACCGACGACCGAGGCGCGCGGCAGGTCGCCCCGCTGATGCTGACGAGGCTCCAGGCGCCGAGGGTCCACGACGTCGACATCGTCCCGGACGGGCTGGCGTTCGTGAACCCGGGCCTGCTCAACCAGACCGCCTTCGCGCACACGATCTCCGGCGCCGCGGCCGAGTGGCTGGCCACCGGACCGCCGGTCGGCGACAGCTTTGCGATGAGCGGCTGGGTGACCTCGATCCTCCGCCTGGCGCACCCCCACCTCACGGTCGTCGACCCGGACGCACTGTCGGGTCCGCCGGCCGGTGGGTCACGGGCGTGGACTCCCGGCGTCCACAACGTCGCCGTCGCGTTCTGTGCTGCGGACACGGGTTCGTCGAGGTCGTTGGTGGCGGAGCTGGAGGTCCTGCTCGACCGCGACGACTGGCAGCAGACGGCGGCTCGCTGGTTGCTCGAGCCGGCCGGGTCGGAGGCGGCCCTCGTACCGGACCTCGGCGGCCGAGCGGCGGCCGCCGAGCTGCCCGCGCCATCGCTGCCGGGCCTGCTGCTCAACGACGCCCAGGAGCAGGTGGTGCTGGCTGCGCGCACGGCTGCGCTCACCGTGGTGACCGGCCCTCCCGGCACGGGCAAGAGCCAGCTGGTCGCGGCACTGGTGGTCGATCAGTGGCTCCGTGGGGAGCGGGTCCTGGTCGCCTCCTCCAACAACGAGGCCGTGGACGTGGCCGTCGGGCGGTTCGCGGCGATCGACGCGGCACTGCTGCTGCGCGCCGGCAACGCCGAGGCCCGGAAGGCACTGCCCGGCGTCCTCCGGGCGCTCCGCGACCGCGCGCCGGACGTCCACCCGTCGCGCGAGGTGCTGGACCGTCAGCGAGACGTCGCTGCGGCGGGTCGCCGGCAGGTCATCGGGCGGCTGGCCGACCGCGCCGGCCTCGACACTGCGCTGGCGCAGTCGGTGGTCGATGCGGAGAAGCTGCGCATGAGCATCTTGGGGTCGCAGGACACCCCCGCGGTCCACGGGCAGCGCCGGGCGATCCACCGGTCCGCCCGCCGGGTAGCGGCGGGCGGCTGGCTCCAGGGTCTGCGCGAGCGCTGGCTGCTCGGTCGGGCGGGAGTCAGCGCCGCCGGCGTCCGAGCAGTGGACGTCGCCGCGTGGGCGGCCGCGGAAGTCCACCTCGACGACCTCCGCGCAGCAGAGCGCCAGGCGCCACCCTCCGATGCCGCGCGGGACAGCGCGGACCTGGCGACGACGGCGGCCGTGTGGGCGACCGCCTGCGCGACGGCGCTGCGGGCGGCCGTTCAGGACAGGCTCCGTGCGGGCAAGGACGCTCTGGCGGTCGTGACGACGATGGCTCAACGCGGCGACCCCGGAGCGCTCAGCCATGCCACGACCGGGGCAGTCCGCCACGCACTGGGCTGGGCCCGCACCGCGAAGTCCCTCGCGGCCAACTTCGCACTCGAGCCGGGCCTGTTCGACCTGCTCGTCGTGGACGAGGCCAGCCAGTGCACGGTCGCCGAGCTGCTACCGATGGCGTACCGGGCCCGCCGGGTCGTCGTGGTCGGGGACCCGAACCAGCTGCGGCCCGTGGTGACCCTCGACCGGTCCGCGGTCTCGGCCATCGCACGGGTGGTCGGTACGACCGAGGCCGCGACGGAACGTGCCAACGTCTCGGCTTCCAAGGACTCGGCCTACATCGCGTTCGCGGCCCGGGTCCCGGGCGCCATCCGCACGCTCGACGAGCACTACCGGTGCCACCCGGAGATCGCGCGTTTCGTCAACGACCAGTTCTACGGCGGCGAGCTGCGCCCGCTCACCGAACCCGTTCCCGACGGGCTCGTGCCGCAGGGCCTGCTGCTGGTCGACGTGCCCGGCCGGACCGATCGGGACACCCCCGGCCAGTCGACCAACGCTGCCGAGGTCGAGGCGATCGTCGCCTGGGTCCGCGACCACCACGATCGGCAAGGCCAGCTCGACGGTCCGGGATCCATCGGTGTCGTCACCCCCTTCTCCGCTCAGAAGGAACTCCTGGACACGCGGCTGCAGCAGGCGCTCGGGAGCGACCCGAACTCGTCGACGATGAAGGTCGGGACCGCCCACTCGTTCCAGGGGGCTGAGTGCGACATCGTGCTGTTCTCGACGGTGCTCGCCCGGGGAGCTTCCCCGGGCACCGTCGGCTGGGTGGAGGAGAACAGGAACCTGGTCAACGTGGCGGTGTCCAGGGCCCGTAGGGCACTCGTGGTCTTCGCGGACACGACCGCCATCGCGGCGATGCCCGTGCCCACGCTGCACGCCCTGGTCGACCGGGCGCGCGACCTGGACGGCACGGGGGCCGCCGGCGACACGCGCAGCACCGGCGGCGCCAGCAGCACGGGCGGCGCCGGCAGTTCCGGTCCGGCGGTGGGCGACCCCACGGAGCTGGCCCGACCGGGGGCCGTCCACTCCGACGCCGAGGCGCGCCTCGCCCAGGCGATGGCACGGTGCGGACTGGCATTCCAGCTGAAGGCACTCGTGGACGGATACGAGCTCGACTTCGCGGTCGGTGGTCCTGGCGGGCGTTTCGACGTGGAGGTCGACGGACCGCAGCACCTCGACCTCCGGGGACGGCAGCGACGACAGGACCTGGCCCGCGACCGGATCGTCGAGGCCAGAGGCTGGCGGGTCCTCCGGTTCTCTGCATGGCGCTGCCTCAGCGACCCCGACGACGTCGCCGCCGAGATCACGCAGGCCCTGCACGAACGTGAGACCACTGCGGGCGGCGCGGCGGGGGGCTGGTTCGTGCGCCGGCCCTGACGAAGCGGCGCCGGGTAGGTCAGCTGTGCAGCGCCCCGGCCCGGACGTCGGCCTCGAGGGTGGCCGAGGGGCGCCGGATGCGTCAGCCGTGCAGCGCCGCGGCCAGGTCCGCGAGGATCTCGGCCGGCCGGCTGATCTCCAGGGTCAGGTGGCCGTCGTCGGGCAGGAACCGGGCTCGACAGTTCGGCAGCGCGGCGGCCAGCCAGTGACCGTGGGCCGGCGGGACCATCAGGTCCTGCTCGCCCTGCCACAAGAAGACGGGCGCCCGGACGTCGGCCGGGACGAACCCCCACGGCCGGACGAACGCGAGGTCGTCGTCGACCCAGCCGTCCACTCCGTCGCGCGGCGCGAGGCTGAAGCTGCGGTGGGCCTGTCGCGCTACCTCGCCGCTGAAGACCCGGCGGTCCGGCGGGCTCAGGACGCTCTCCATCGCGGCGTAGGCGCCGTCCGGGCCGGCCGACACCATCTCCTCCCGCCACGGGACGAGCAGCGTACGCAGGGCAGGCTCGCCGTCGAGAGCCGCGGCGAACTCGACCTCGTTGCCCTCTCCCATGCCCGCCAGGAAGTCCAGACCGTCGGCGCCCCACGGACCGACCCCGCTCACGGCGGCGACGGCGACGCAGCGGTCGCCGGCCAGCGCGCCGCAGGCGAGGGCGTGCGGTCCACCGCCGGACTGCCCGATCACCGCGAAGCGCTCGGCTCCGAGGGCCTCGACCACGGCGAGCACGTCCGGCACGACGTCGGCCACCCGCCGCCCCGCCTTCCGCGTCGACCCGGCGTACCCGGGTCGCGCGATCGACGCGATCCGCAGGCCAGCGGCCAGAGCAGCGGCCTCGACCTCCGGGACCAGGTCGTGCCCGGCCGGCGTGCCCGCGATGTTGACGACCAGCGGCGCGCCTTCCAGCCCAGTCAGCAGCACGTCGAGCAGGCGGCCGTCGGGCAGGGTGATCGTCTCGGGGGTCGCGGTCATGGCGGCGAGGCTCCCATAGCGGCTCGACCCGTCGGCCGCCAGCGCCGGGCGCTGGCCGGGCTGGGCCGCGCGATAGATCGGGGAGGGAAAGGCGGTTGCACCGTGCAGTCGAGTACTCGAACGGTCCCTGGGAGCACCCGCGGCGGACGCGGCGCGTCCATCGAGTACTCGACTGCACGGGAGCCCGATCACCTGGCCCGGGTCGCCGCCGGCGGGGTCGGCCGGACCGCCCGATCGTGGTGGGGCGGTGGGGCGGGTGGGGCTCGAACCCACGACCCAGGGATTATGAGTCCCCTGCTCTGACCGGCTGAGCTACCGCCCCGCACCCGCCGACCCGGCGGACCGTCATCCCGGAGTGGCCGCCCGGGCGGCTGACGCGAGGTGGTGGAGACCCGGCGTGGCGGTGGCTCCCGCGACTGGACTCGAACCAGTAACCGTCCGATTAACAGTCGGATGCTCTGCCAATTGAGCTACGCGGGACCAGCGGTCGCCCTGGGCCGCGGAGCGACACCCTAGCAAGGACACGGACCTGGCCGGCTGACCGCTGAGAGCGCGGGCGGCGAGGGACACGGTTGGCCGGAGGTGGGGCGCCGCGGCGGGGTGGGCGGTGCTGTGCACCGTGGCGAGGCCGGTCTGACCGCGGGTCAGTCGTCGCCGGGGCGGACGCCGATGTCGGAGCGGGCGGCGGCGAGGGCGGCCGCGACCTCCCGCGCGGTGTCGGGGTCATCTCGGTCAGCACCCGGCGGCAGGTCCACCGACCACGTCAGCGGCCCGCTCGCACCGGCCGTCCGCCGCGCCGACACCGTCGCACTGCCGCCGGTCGACAGCGGCACCGACCGCTGGTGCACGAGCGCCGAGGTCACCCGCTCCCGGACGAGCTGCAGCAGGCGGTCCGCACCGAGCAGCCGCGCCGCACCTGCCGTCACCCCGGCGCCGCCCGAGCGCCGGGCGACCACGTGCAGCTGCTGGGTGTCGGCGTCCCAGTCCGCCCGCTCGATCTCGGCCCACGCCAGGCGGACCGTGCCGTCCCCGACCTCCGATGGCGGGCGGGCTGCCCCTGGTGGGCGGCCGAGGTACAGCGCGAGCGAGGTCCCGACCCACTGCGCGCCCGTGGCCACGACCGCGTCCGCAGCCCCGACATCGCGTCCACCCTCGCCCCCGCCGTCGGCTCCGACGTCACGCCCGACATCGGCCCAGGCCAGCGGCCGCTCACCGCCGTCGACCATCGCCGACCGAGCTCGGCGGGCGCTCACCGCCGCCCGCACCCTGTCCGTCCCCCGAGCTGGCACGTCGGCGATCCTGCCGCGGGCGGACGCCCGCCGCCGCCGGCGGTGACCGGGACGTGATGCGCCACCCGAGCTCCCACCCGCGTTGCCGCCACCTACGGTCGACCGGTGCCCACCCCCCGCCCGCCGGACCGGCCGGCATCGGTGTGCGGGCCACGGCCCCCGACCGGTCGGTCGTCGCGGCCGCCAGGCCCGGTCGTGCTGTCGCTGAACGACCTGGTGCGCGACGTCCTGGCCGCGTCGCCCCGGCTGGGACGCATCCACCTCGTGGTCGTCGACGGACCGGCCGGATCGGGCAAGTCCACGCTGGCCGGCCGACTTCTCGGTGCCTTCACCCGCCACCCCGACCGGCCGTCGACCGTCCTGGTGCACCTCGACGACCTGTACGAGGGCTGGTCGGGCATGCGGGCGGACCGGGGCGCCGGCACGGTGTCCGAGCGCCTGACCGGCGACCTGCTCGACCCGCTGCGCCTGGGCGAGCCGGGCGGCTGGCGGCGGTACGACTGGGCGGCGGGGGCGTTCGCGGAGTGGCACCCGGTCGCGGTGCCCGACGTACTGCTGCTCGAGGGGTGCGGGTCCGCCGACCCGGCGTTCGACGGCTGGACGTCGCGACGGATCTGGGTGGAGGCGTCGAAGCCCGTGCGGACCCGCCGCGGCCTCGACCGTGACGGGCCGCAGATGACCGCGCACTGGCAGGGCTGGCAAGACGAGGAGGACCTCCTCTTCGACGCCCGCGGCACCCGGTCCCACGCCGACCTGCGGGTCGACGGTGACCCGCAGGCCGTCCATGATCCGGAGCACGCGGTCGTGCTGCTCCCCTGAACACGCGGCTGCTTCGACCATCGACCAGCTCACCCGGGAACGTCGAACCGGCGCAGGTCGCAGGTCGGTCAGGTTGACCGGCGGGTGCGGTCGGTCGGGCTGCGGTCGGTCGGCCGGACGGATTCGCCCTCGGCGATCGTTCAGGCGGTGGTCGGGTACAGCCGGCTCCGGACGTCGGCGTAGGCCGCCCGCAGCTCGATGCCGGGCCCCGGGTCGGTCGGGGCGTCGAGCACCTCGACGGTGTCCCGCGGCCACCTCGGCGGTTCCTCCAGCCCGGACAGGGCCCACGCCGCCTGACGCGCAGCGCCGAGAGCGACGTACTCGTTCTCGGCGGGGATCTCCACACTCGTGCCGAACACCGACGGCGCGATCGCCCGGACCGCCGGTGACGCCGTCGCGCCGCCCACCAGCAGGACCCGGTCGGCACGGACCCCCTGCCCCCGCAGCGCATCCAGGCCGTCGACGAGACCGCAGAACATCCCCTCGACGGCTGCCCGGGCGACGTTCGCCGGCGTCATCGACGAGCGTCTCAGCCCGTGCAGGCTCCCGGCGGCGCCGGGCAGGTCCGGGGTCCGCTCACCGTCCAGGTAGGGCAGCAGTGTCACACCGTCCGCGCCGGCCGGCGCCGAGACTGCCAGGCGGGACAGCGTGTCCAGGTCGACGTCGAGCATCGCGGCGGCGGCCGACAGCACCCGCGCCGCGTTGAGGGTGCAGACCAGGGGCAGGTACCCGCCGGTCGCGTCGGCGAAGTTCGCTACGTACCCCCGCGGGTCGGCCGACGGTCGGTCGTGGCGGGCCGACACCACCCCGCTGGTGCCGAGGGAGACGACGATGTCGCCGGGCCGGACCTCGAGGCCCAGCGAGGCTGCGGCGTTGTCCCCGGTCCCGGCGCCGACGACCGCGCCGCCGGCGGTCCGCCCGGCCACCGCGGCCGGGCCGAGCACCGTCGGCAGCACCGGGAGCTCGGCTGTGTCGGGCCGACGCAGGGCCAGGCGGAGCAGGTCTTCGGCGTACGCGTCGCGTCCCGGGTCGAAGTAGCCGGTGCCGGAGGCGTCGCCGCGGTCGGTGACCATGGCAACGCCCGGTCGGCCCTGGCCGCCACCGCGCAGCCGCCAGGTCAGCCAGTCGTGCGGCAGGAGCACCGCTCTCGTCCGGCGCGCGGAGTCCGGTTCGGCTCGCGCGAGCCAGCGCAGCTTGGTGATCGTGAAGGAGGCGACGAGCACTGACCCGATCCGGTCGACCCACGCCGCCGCGCCGCCGAGGTCGGCGGTCAGCTCCGCGGCGTCCGGGGCAGAGCGGGTGTCGTTCCACAGCAGGGCTTCGCGCACCACCGAGCCGTCGCCGTCCAGACAGACCATCCCGTGCTGCTGACCGCCGACCGCGACGGCCGCGACCCGCGGGGTAGCGTCGTCGACGATGCCGGCACCGAGACCGTCGGGGAGCCCGGCGCAGGCGTCCCCCAGAGCCCGCCACCACACGTCGGGGTGCACCTCGGTGGTGTCCGGGTGCGGGGCGCGGGCTTCGGCGACCACCCGGCCGTCGGCAGCATCCACGACGACGACCTTCGTCGACTGCGTCGAGGAGTCGATCCCCGCCACCAGCACCGGACCGTCGGCCATCAGGACCCCATCTCTGCTCGACTCCTGCGGACGGTTGTCCGCCGACCCGCCGCGACGAGCAGCGGGAGCGGCCGATCGCGTACAGCCGGCCCCGGCCCCGGGCGCTGCCCGACCTCCACCGGCTCCCCAGTCCGCACTGCGATCTCAGCCTGCACTGGCACCTCAGCCCGTGCCGGGATTCCGGTCGGGACCGGCGGCCCAGTCCCCACGGGCTGCCCGACCCCAGACGGCTCCTGAGTCTTCACTGGCATCCCTGTCCTCACTGACTGCTCGGTGCCCACTGGCCGCTCGGTCCTCACTGGCTGCCGAGGGCCTGGACGCGCAGCTCCCGACGCCGGGACTCCAGCGCGATCAGCTCGGCGAACACCCGGTTGTAGCGGTCCTTGTCGTCGCCGTCGGGGCGGATCCGCTGCAGGACGGACTTCACGGCGACCACCCGGGCGGTGACGACGCTCTCCTGCAGACGGGCGGCGAGGGCCGTCCCGCGCTGCGCCGACGGTTCCGCCGAGCCGGGCAGCGCCTCGACGGCGAGGGAGCGGACAAGGGACCGGACGACGTCGTCGCTGGCTGCGTCGAGCAGCGTCCGCACCCACTCCGACACCGCCGGCTGACCGACCGGGGAGCCGTCGGCGCCGGCGGGAGCGCTGTCCGGGCCGCCCACGTCGCGCACCAGGGCGTACACCGCCGTGTGAGCGGGTTCGAGGAACGAGCCGTCGGGGAGCTCCGCGGACGGCCCCGTGAGCAGCCGCGGGCACTGGACGGCGTACTGGAGCAGCTCGTGCTCGACGCGCTGGCGCGGGGTCCGCGGCTCGGGCGGGAACGCCAGCGTGGGCTGGCTCCTCGCCGATCCGGCACCGGCACCGGCACCGGCACGGTCGTCGCCCGCGCCGCCCGCACCCGTGCTCACAGACCCAGACCCAGACGCGGACGCAGCGGCCACCGGCCGCCGGCCGGCCGGTCGGCCGGGAGCGAAGGCCGCGGCCGGCATCTCCGCCCAGATCGCCCGCACCTGCTCGGGATCGACCCCGGTGAAGTCGGCCAGCTCCCGCAGGTACCCGTCGCGCTTGGCCCGGTCGCGCACCGAGCTCAGCAGCGCAGCGCCGGCGCGGACGGCGTCCACCCGGGCGTCCACCCGGTCCAGGTCGTAGCCCGCGACGATCGTGCGGAGGATGAACCGGTACAGCGGCACCCGGCTGGCGACGAGCTCGCGCACCGCCGCATCGCCCTTCGCGAGGCGCAGCTCGCAGGGGTCCAGCCCGCCCGGCTCGATCGCCACGTAGGTCTGGACGAGAAAGCTCTCGTCGGTGCCGTGGTACGCCCGCTCGGCCGCCTTCTGCCCGGCGGCGTCCCCGTCGAAGGTGAACACCACCTCACCGCGCATCCGGTCGTCGTCCATCAGGAGCCGGCGCAGGACGTCGGCGTGCTCCGGGCCGAACGACGTCCCGCAGGTGGCCACCGCCGTCGTGACCCCGGCCAGGTGCGCCGCCATGACGTCGGTGTAGCCCTCGACCACCACCGCCTGGGAACGCATGCCGATGTCGCGCCGGGCGAGGTCCGCGCCGTAGAGCAGGCTCGACTTCTTGTAGACCGGCGTCTCCGGGGTGTTGAGGTACTTGGCCTCGATCCGGTCGTCGTCGTAGAGGCGGCGCGCGCCGAAGCCGACGGTGTCCCCCGACAGCTCTCGGATCGGCCACACCAGGCGGCCGCGGAACCGCGCGTACACCCCGCCCGTCCCGCGGGCCAGCAGCCCGGCCAGTACGCCGAGGTCGTCGTCGACCCCCTGGGCGCGCAGGTGGCGGCCGAGCGCCTGGCCGTCGCGCGGGGCGTAGCCGACCCCGAACCGGCCGGCGGCGTCGCGGTCGAAACCCCGGTCGGCCAGATGAGTCCGGGCAGTCGCCGCCTCGTCACCCGCGCCGAGGGCCTCGACGAAGAAGGCCGCTGCGACGCGGTTGGCCTCCAGGATGCGCTGGCGCTGCCCGACCGGCTGGCGGTGGGCACCGGTCGGGGACTCGTCGTCGCGGCGCAGGGTGATGCCGGCCTTGTCGGCGAGCCGCTCGACGGCCTCGGTGAAGGTGAGCCCCTCGACCTCGCGGACGAAGTCGATGACGTCGCCACCCTTGCCGCACCCGAAGCAGTGGTAGAAGCCGCGCGAGGGGGTGACGTTGAAGCTCGGGGACCGCTCCTCGTGGAACGGGCACAGCCCCTTCAGGGAGCCGCCGCCCGCGCGTCGCAGGGTGACGTGCATGCCGACGACGTCCTCGATGCGGGTGGCGTCGCGGACGGCGGCGACGTCGTCGTCGCGGATCCGCCCTGGCACGTGGCGAGTCTAGGAGCGGGTCCGGGACCGACCCCCGGCCCGGAGGCGGGCGTGCCAGGCGGTGGCGGAGTCGTCGGTCAGGGCGGCGAGCTGGTCGGTGAGCACCCGCAGCCGGGCGCCGTCGTCGGCGGCCTCGGCGAAGTCCCGGGCGAAGGCGGGCTCCAGGGTCCCCGGGGCGCCGTCGCGCACGGCTTCGGCCAGGGCGGCGAGCAGGTCGCGCTGGGACTCGCGGCGGGCGGCGTTGCTCGGCTCGCTCATCACGTACCGCGCGGCGAGGGCCTTGAGCAGCACCACCTCGACCGTCGTCGCCCGCGGCACCGTGACGTCGGCGGTGTACCGCGTCAGCGGACCGGGACCGGCCGCGGCCCGCGTCGCCAGCTCGGTGGCTGCGCAGAAGCGGCCGATGAGCCGGCTCGTCAGGTCTTTCAGCGCGGCGAGTGAAGCCCGGCTGCCGTCGTGGGCGGTCCGGGCCCACCAGGGCTGCGACCGCAGCCGGACCGCGGCGTCGGCGACCTCGTCGGCGGTCACGGTCGGGTCGTACCAGGCCCGACAGGTCGCCGTCAGCTCCCCCAGCTCGTCGGGACGCCCGAGGACGGACAGGTCCAGAGCACCCCCGGCCACCGCGTCCTCCACGTCGTGCACGGAGTAGGCGATGTCGTCGGCGAGGTCCATGACCTGCGCCTCGACGCACCGGCGGGCCGGAGCGGCCGCCGACGGGGGGGCGGCGGGCACCGGGTCCCGGAGCCAGGTGAAGGCGGCCGCGTCGTCGGCGTACACGCCGAACTTGGCCCGCTGGCCCTCGAGCCGCGGCGCCGACTCCCGGGTCCAGGGGTACTTCACGCTCGCGTCGAGCACCGCCCGGGTCAGGTTCAGACCGGCCGGGCGGCCGTCGGGGTGCGCGCTCTTCGCCTCCAGGCGGGTCAGCAGCCGCAGCGTCTGGGCGTTGCCCTCGAAACCGCCGCAGGACGCGGCGAAAGCATCGAGGACGGCCTCCCCGTCGTGGCCGAACGGCGGGTGGCCGAGATCGTGCGCGAGGCAGGCGGCGTCGACGATGTCGGGGTCCGCGCCGAGGGACTGGCCGAGCTCGCGGCCGATCTGGGCCACCTCGAGGGAGTGCGTCAGCCGGTTGCGGACGAAGTCGTCGCTGCGCGGGGTCAGCACCTGGGTCTTGCCGGCGAGGCGGCGCAGTGCGGAGGAGTGCACCACCCGGGCCCGGTCGCGCGCGAACGCCGTCCGGTCGGGGTTCTTCGGTCCCTCCGCGACCAGTCGCTCGACGTCGGTCGGGCCGTAGCCGGACGGGATGCGGGGGGCGTCACCCACCGGAGACGGCCACCTCGTCACCGGCCAGGCTCATCGCGTCGTCGGGGTCGAAGTCGTCCGGGTCGTCGAGCCAGTGGTCGGGCAGCGCGACCGTGCGGGGGCTGCCCTGGCGACCGCGGGGGCCGGCGCCGGCCTCCGGGAAGTCCTGGTCGGTGTCGATGCGGGCGAGCAGCTCGTCCAGGCGCGCGAGGGACCACACCAGGCCGAGGGCCAGGCGGACGTCGCCGGGGACGGTGAAGCCCTTGAGGTACCAGGCGACGTGCTTGCGCAGCTCGGCGCAGCCACGGGCCTCCCCGAGCAGGCGGCACAGCAGCTCGGCGTGGCGACGCAGGACGCGCACGACGTGGTCCAGGCGCGGCGGCGGGGGCACGGGCCGCCCGGTCAGCGCCGCGGCGAGGTCGCGGAACAGCCATGGCCGCCCGAGACAGCCCCGCCCGACCACGACACCGGCGGCGCCGGTCCGGGCGAGCATCGCTTTCGCGTCCGCGGCGTCCCAGATGTCGCCGTTGCCGAGCACCGGGATGTCCAGCTGGGCGGCGAGTGCACCGATCGGCTCCCAGTCGGCCTCGCCGGAGTAGTGCTGGGCGGCGGTCCGGCCGTGCAGCGCGATCGCCGCGGCACCCGCCTCCTGCGCGAGGCGGCCGGCCTCGGACCAGGTCGGGTGGTCGTCGTCGATGCCGAGACGGGTCTTCACGGTCACCGGGACGCCGGCCGGCTCCGCGGCGCGGACGGCGGTCTCGATGATGGCGGCGTAGCGGCGCCGCTTGAACGGCAGCGCCGCACCACCGCCCCGCCGCGTGACCTTGGGGACCGGGCAGCCGAAGTTGAGGTCGACGTGGTCGACGCCGAAGCCCGCCGTCAGGACCCGGACGGCCTTCGCGACGGTGGCCGGGTCGACGCCGTACAGCTGGACGGAGCGGACGGTCTCCGACGGTGACCACTTGAGCATGGCCAGCGTCCGCGGATCACGGTCGGCGACGCCGCGAGCGGTGGTCATCTCCGCGACGTACAGCCCGGCGCCGGACTCGGCGCACAGCGTCCTGAACGCGGCGTTGGTGACCCCGGCCATCGGGGCCAGGACGACCGGCGGGTCCACGACGAGGCGCCCCAGCCGCAGCGGCCCCGGCAGCGTCGAGCCTCGCGGTGCCGTCGCGACCGGACCGGACAGGACGTCGGCAGGGGTGGCCGTCGGGTCAACCGCGAGCGGGTCCAGGACAGCGGTCACCACCCCATCGTCCCTCCGCCGCGGCCGGACCGGCTCGGATCCGGCCGAGGCGCGGCCGGCCGAGGCGCGGCCGGCCGAGGCGCGGCCGGCCCGGTCAGCAGCGGACCCAGTCAGCATCCGGACCGGTCAGCAGCCGGCCGACGCGCGGCCGGCCCGGTCACCGGCCGGTCGGGCGCGAGACCGCCGTCACAGTCCCGAGCGGAGCCGATCGCGGCGCGCGGTGAGGACCTCCAGCGGCGCCGACGAGGACGGCGGGCCCGGGACGGCTCGGCGCAGGGTCGCGTGGACGCTCGCGTGTGGGCGACCGGTCCGGGCGGCGACCGCGCCGACCAGGGAGTTGACCTCCCGGCGCAGCGCCGCCACCTGCTCCCACGCAGCCGCCGGCCGCGGGAGGACCTCGGCCGCCTGCGTCCGCGGAGCCGCGACCCGGCGGGCGATCGCGGCGTCGCGGCGGGCCAGCAGCGACGCCGTCTGCTCGGCCGACAGCAGCCCCGGCAGACCCAGGAAGTCCTCGTCGGGCGCGTCGCCGCCGTCGGGGTCGGGGTCGGGGTCGGTGCCGCCGCGGACCGGTCCGCCGCGTTGGCCGGAGACCGCGGCACCCCCGCGGACAGCCGGCGCCGCGGTGACCGCGCGGCCGCCGTGCAGGACGTGCGCGAACTCCGCCGCCGACTCCAGCGCCTGAAACGCCCCCGACCCGCCGGTCCTGGCCTCGTCGCGGGCGGCCGGCGGCTCGTCGAAGACCGGGTCGGTGAGCTCGGCCGCGGCCGGCGGCGCGGGCGTGACGTGGTTGCGCTCGCTCTCCAGCTCGGCGGCGAGGGCCAGCAGCGGGCGGACCGCGGGCAGGAAGACCGTCGCGGTCTCACCCGGGCGCCGCGCCCGCACCACCCGCCCGACGGCCTGGGCGAAGAACAGCGGCGTCCGGTAGGAGGTCAGCCACGCCAGGCACGCGGCCCGGGGGATGTCGACGCCTTCGGAGATCATGCGCACGCACACGACGATCCGCTCGGTGCCGCCCGCGAAGTCCGTGAGCCGCCGCCCGGCGGCCGGGTCGTCGGAGGTGACCAGTGCCGGCTCCCGGCCGGTGACCCCGGCGACCACCCGGGCGTAGGCGCGGGCGTCGGCGACGTCGCTGGCCAGCACGATCCCGGCGGCGTCGGTCATCCCCGCGGCGCGGAGGTGGGTGATCCGCTCGTCCATCGCGGCCAGGACGTGGGACACCCAGCCGCCGCGCGGGTCGAGTGCGGTCCGCCAGGCCGCCGCCTCGGCGTCGCGGGTGTTGTCCCCGGTCAGCGACGCGGCGACCACCTGCCCGGCCGAGTTCAGCCACCGCGTGGTCCCGGTGTAGGCGGCGAACGTCACCGGGCGCACGACGCCGTCGGTGAGGGCCTCGGCGTAGCCGTACCCGACGTCGGCGCGGCTGCGCAGGGCACCGTCGGGCTCGGTGTCGTAGCGGACGAACGGGATCCGCTCGTCCGGGCGCGTCCGGAACGGCGTCCCGGTGAGGCTGAGGCGGCGCCGGGCACCGCCGAACGCGTCCGCGACCGCCTCGCCCCAGGACAGTCCGTCACCGGCGTGGTGGATCTCGTCGAGGACGACCAGCGTCCGCCGGGCACCGACCCGGGCCCGGTGCACCGCCGGCCGGGCGGCCACCTGCGCGTAGGTGGCAACGTAGCCGGTCAGCCCGCCGCGCACCGGGCCGACGTCGTTGGGCAGCGTCGGGTCGAGGTCGATGCCGAACCCGTCGGCAGCCGCCGCCCACTGGGTGCGGAGGTGGTCGGTGGGGCAGACGACGACCACCCGGTCGACGGCCCGGGCGTCGAGCAGGATCCGGGCGAGGGCGAGGGCGAACGCCGTCTTGCCCGAGCCGGGCGTCGCGGTGACCAGGAAGTCGGTGGGGTCCGCGTCCCGGTACGCCTGCCACGCCAGCTGCTGCCACCGACGCAGCGGACGCTGCTCGCCAAGTGGTTCTCGGAGGTGGGGGGTGGCGGACACGGCCCGCCAGACCCTACCGACCCGCGCCGACACCGGCCCACGCGACGCGGAGCGACATCCCGGCACCCGCGAGCCTCCGATCGGGCCCTCACCGCGCCGAGAGGGACCCTCGCGTGTGCCCGACCGTCGCGAGGTCCCCCACGGGTGCGGTTGGCGGGCCGTCCACGACCGGCCGCTGTCCACCGGCGGCGGGAGCTTCCTGCGACGACGGCTCGTGACCCTCGACCCTCACGGCCATGGACCGGGTCGATGTGGCAGCGCTCGTCGGTGTCCGTGGCGGCGCCGTCACCACCGGTGAGCTGCTCGACCTCGGTGTTCCCAGGTCGGCGGTCACCCGGGCAGTCGCCAGAGGGTCGATCCAGCGAATCGGACGCGGTGCCGTGGCCGTTCCCGGTGTCTCCATCGCGCGAGCACTCGCCGCCCGCACCCGAAGCGTGCCCACCTGCGTCACCGCGCTCAGGACAGCCGGCGTCGACCTGGTCGAGGAACCCCTGAAGCCGCACCTCGCGACGACGCACCGACGCGTCGAGCGGGGCGCCGTCTGGCATCGCGACCGACTGGACCTCCCGCGGGACGACCTCATCGCGGCGACCCTGAGAGCGGCTGGCTGCCTTCCCGAACGAGAGGCGCTCGCCGCGGTCGACAGTGTCCTGTTCAGACAGCTGCTGGCCCGAGACGACCTCGTCCGCTACGCCCCGCGGGGAGCGCGCCAGGTCGGGTGGGTCGTACGCCACGGTGACGGGCACGCCGAGTCGGTCCTGGAGTCACTGCTCCGGCACGCGCTCCTCCGAGCGGGTATCGACGATCTGGTCCTCCAGGCGTACCTCCCCGGCGTTGGGAGAGTCGACCTGCTCGTCAACGGCTGGCTGGTCATCGAAGCCGACGGTCATGCCTTCCACTCCGACCGCGCGGCCATCCGGCGGGACAACACGCGGTCGGCGGTCGCTCTCACCCACGGCTACCTGACTCTCCGGTTCGGGTACGAGGAGATCCTCCGGAACTCCGAGTCGGTTTGTGAGGTCGTCAACCAGGCACTGGCGCGCGGCCAGGCAGGACGCTTCCGCACACGCGAGGGTGGGTGCTGACGACGCCGCCCAGGTCGGCGCCGTGCGGCGACCACCGAATGACGTCGCGTGTGCTGGAGTGTTGTGGCCGGCCGTCTGGGCGCGGGGAGTCAGAGCCAGCCGTTGCGGTCGGCCACGCCGATCGCCTCCGCCCGGGTCCGGGTGCCGGTCTTCCCGATCGCGGCGGACATGTAGTTGCGCACCGTGCCCTCGGACAGGAACAGGCGCCCCGCCACGGCCGCCACCGTCGAGCCGTCACGAGCAGCGACCAGGACGTCGCGCTCGCGGGCGGTCAGCGGGTTCTCCCCGGCCGCGAGGCTCTCCGCGGCAAGCTCGGGATCGACGACGCGGAGGCCGGCGTGCACCCGGCGGACCGCGTCGGCGAGGGCAGCCGGCGCGGCGTCCTTGACCATGTAGCCGCTCGCCCCGGCCTCCAGCGCGCGCCGCAGGTAGCCCGGTCGGGCGAATGTCGTCACGACGAGGACCCGGCAGGTCGGCACCTCCCGGCGCAGCGACGCGGCCGCGGCCAGGCCGTCGACGCCGGGCATCTGCACGTCGAGCAGCGCGATGTCCGGACTGCTCGCGCGGGCCGCCGCGACGACCCCGTCACCGCGCGCGACCTCGGCGACGACCTCGATGTCGGACTCGAGCCCGAGGAGCGCGACCAGGGCTCCCCGGACGAGGTGCTGGTCGTCCGCGACCAGCACCCGGATCGGCCGAGCCGGACCCGACCCGGCCGACGCCGGGGCGGCTGACACCGGAGCCAACGGCGCCGCCCGGCGGCCGGCGTCGGGAGTAGGGCTCACCCGGGCACCTCCACCCGCAGCCGGTAGCCGCCCGAGACCATCGGCCCGGACTCGATCCGGCCGCCCGCCGCGGCGACCCGCTCGCGCAGCCCCGCGAGCCCGGAGCCGCCCAGCGCTGCGGGGACGCTGCCGCCGCACCCGTCGTCCGCGATGTCCACGGCGTCGGCGGCCACCTCGATCCGGCAGTACCGCGCGCCGGAGTGCCGCACCACGTTCCTGACGCCCTCGCGGACGACCCAGCCGAACAGCTCCCGACGCGACCCGGGCACCGACTCCACGGCGGCCGGCAGCTCGGCGGTGATGCCCGCGGCGGCGAGCGTCTGGTGCGCCCGCGCGATCTCGCCGGCGAGGGTGACCCCCCGGTAGCCGGAGACGGTGGCCCGGACGTCGGCCAGGGCCTCCCGCGCGAGCCGCTCGACGTCCGCCATCTCCGCCGACGCCCGTTCCGGGTCGGCGGCCAGGAGCCGGTTCGCGACCGCTGCCTTGAGGCTGATCGCGGTCAGGCTGTGGCCGAGGATGTCGTGGAGGTCGCGGGAGAAGCGCAGCCGCTCCTCCGACACCGCCAGCCGGGCGATCTCGGAGTTGGCCTGGCCGAGCTCGATGCCGCGCTGGATGTTCGTCGCGATCACCCGCATGATCACGAAGACGAAGGCGAACGCGAAGGCGATGCCCCAGCTCCGCAGTCCCGGGACGGCGATCATCGCCATCGCCGCGGCGACCACCACGACGATCGACGCCACCAAACCGGGCCGCCCGCGCAGCACGAACGTGGACGCCGCGATCAGGTAGACGGGCACCGTCATGCCCGAGTCGCCGAGGGTGAGCACGGCGACGACCGAGAGCATCGCGAGGACCGAGAGCCCACCGACGCGGGCGGCCGTCGACAGCCGCGGCCCCCACCCGACGACCACCAGGGCCAGGTAGGCCACGGCGAAGACGGCGACGTCGACCAGCGCCACGACCCGGACGACACCCGTGCGCTCAGTGATCGCGGTCCCGACGGGAGCGGCCAGGTAGAACAGCCAGACCGCGGACATGGCGAAGCCGAAACGCCGGCGGCGGCGCTGGGCGGGGTCGACCGCCCCGGCGGCGGTCTGCAGGTCCGGGGTGCGGACGAACCCCCAGCCGTCCAGCTCGGTCTCCGCCGAGCGCGACCACCGGGCCGGATCGCCGTGCGCCCCGGCGGCCGCACCCGACACGGCCGCCGCCGGTCCGACGGGCGCCGACGGGGTCCGGGTCACCAGCCGCGCGCCGTCTCGCGGCGGAACAGGCGCACCGCGAGGAGCCCGAAGACGGCGGTCCACGCGAGCAGGATGACGACAGACCGCGTGTCCACCGCGGTCTGTCCGAGCGCCACCCGCGAGAGCTGCCCGAGCCAGTACGAGGGGAACGCGTGTGCGATGTCGGCCACGAGCCGCGGCATCACCTGCACCGGGATCCACAGCCCGCCGAGCAGGGACAGTCCCAGGGTGATCAGCGGCACGACCGCCTGGACGGCGTCCGGGCCGGCCAGGTAGCCGACGACGACGCCGAGCGCCGCGAACGGGAGCAGGCCGAGCCACGAGCTGACACCGCAGACCGCCCACTGGGCCGCCGTCAGGTGCACCCCCTCCAGCAGGCCGCCGGCGAGGAACACCAGCAGGATCGCCGGCAGCGCGAGCACCATCGCGACAGCGACCTTCCCGACGAAGTACGACCACGGCGGCAGCGCCGTCAGCCGGAGCTGGCGGTTCCAGCCCGAGGCCCGCTCGATCGCGATCCGGGCGCCGGAGGAGACCGCGGCCGTCAGCGTGCCGTAGGCGGCCATCGAGGTCATCAGGTACGCCTTCGACGAGACGCCGGCGGTCGACCCGCTGCCGAAGATCCCGCTCCACAGGAAGAAGAAGGCCAGCGGCATGACGACGGTGAAGACGAGGAACCGCTTGTTGTGCCAGGCACGGCTCACCTCGAGAAGGATGTAGCGGGCAGTCATCGCAGGACTCTCCTCGGGGTGGGGCGGCGGTCACGGGGGCAGTGGTGACGAGGGCACGGGTCACCGCGGCGGCGGTCATGGGGCGGCGGGTTCGTCGTCGTCGCCGGTCAGGGCCAGGAAGGCGTCCTCGAGATCGGCGCCGGTGACCTCGATGTCGCGGGCCCCGGGGAACTGCGCGAGCAGTGCTCTCAGCGTGGCATCGGAGTCGGCGCTGTGGACCAGGTGGCGGACACCCCGCTCCTGCACACCGGTTGCGCCGGGGAGCGCGGCGAGGCGGATCTCGAGTGCGCGCTGGGGGTCGCCCGCACCGTCGCCGCCGCGCGTGCCAGCAATCGGGACGTCGACGTCGCGGAGGTCGGCGCTGACCGTCCGGCCGGCGACCCGGTTCTTGATGTCCGACGCGGTGCCGTCCGCGACGATCTGCCCGGCCCGCATGAGCACCACCCGGTCGGCGTACGCGTCGGCCTCCTCCAGGTAGTGCGTCGCGAACAGCACCGTCCGCCCGGCGTCGGTGTAGCCCCGCATCGTCGACCAGAAGGACCGGCGGGTCGCGACGTCCATCGCGACGGTCGGCTCGTCGAGGACGATCAGGTCGGGGTCGGCGACGATCGCGAGCGCGTACCGGACCCGCTGGACCTGACCGCCGGACAGCTTGTTGGTGCTCCGTCCTGCGAGGTCGGCGATCCCGGCACGCTCCAGTGCCGCGGCGGCCTTGATCGGGTGCCGCTGCAGCCCGCCGATCGTCGAGACGAGCTGGCCGACGGTGACGTCGGGGAGCAGGGCGCCGCCCTGCAGCATCGCGCCGACGAGGCCGTCGCGGACCGCCAGCTGGGGCTCGCGGCCGAACACCCGCACCGTCCCGGCGTCCGGCCGCGTCAGCCCGAGCAGCATGTCCACGGTGGTCGACTTCCCGGCGCCGTTGGGCCCGAGCAGCGCCACGACCTCCCCCGCGTGGACGGTCAGGCTGATGCCGGCGACCGCGCGGACGGCGCCGAACGAGCGGACGAGACCGGTGAGCTCGACCGCCGGTGCGCCGGACGCGCTCCCGGCCGACGGGTCAGCGTGACGGGCGGCCGGGGGGTCGCCGTGTCGGGTCGTCGTCATGTCACCATCGTGCGCGCTGGTGTGCGGCCGACCCAGTGACCGCGATCAGCGCCGGCCGGTGACGGACGTCACGAACCTGGCACCCGCACCGGCACCGGCGCTGGCGCCGACGACGCCAGCCCAGCGGGTCAGCAGCGCGGCAGGCGGGCGGCGAACCACCCCTCCACCGCGTCGAGCCCGACTCGCTCCTGGGTCATCGAGTCCCGGTCGCGGACCGTCACCGCTCGGTCGGTCAGGGTGTCGAAGTCCACGGTGACACAGAACGGGGTGCCGACCTCGTCCTGGCGGCGATAGCGGCGTCCGATCGCGCCGGCGTCGTCGAAGTCCACGTTCCAGCTGCGCCGCAGCGCCGCGCCGAGGTCGCGCGCGACCGGGGACAGGTCGGCGTTGCGGGACAGCGGCAGGACCGCCACCTTGACCGGCGCGAGGCGCGGGTCGAGGCGGAGGACGGTCCGGGTGTCCACCCCGCCCTTCGCGTTCGGCGCGGAATCCTCCGCGTACGCGTCGACCAGGAAGGCCATCAGGGACCGGGTCAGTCCGGCGGCCGGCTCGATGACGTAGGGCACCCAGCGCTCGCCCCGGTCCTGGTCGAAGTAGGACAGCTCGACCCCGGAGTGCTCGGAGTGGGTGCGCAGGTCGAAGTCGGTGCGGTTGGCGATCCCCTCCAGCTCGCCCCACTCCGAGCCGGCGAAGCCGAAGCGGTACTCGATGTCGACCGTCCGCTTGGAGTAGTGCGACAGCTTCTCCTGCGGGTGCTCGAAGAGGCGGAGGTTCGCGCGGTCGATGCCGAGGTCGGTGTACCAGTCGGTGCGCAGGTCGATCCACCGCTGGTGCCACTCCTCGTCGGTCCCGGGCTCGACGAAGAACTCGAGCTCCATCTGCTCGAACTCGCGCGTCCGGAAGATGAAGTTGCCCGGGGTGATCTCGTTGCGGAAGCTCTTGCCCGTCTGGCCGATCCCGAACGGCGGCTTCTTCCGGGCGGTGGTCATGACGTTGGCGAAGTTGAGGAAGATGCCCTGCGCGGTCTCCGGGCGCAGGTAGTGGAGACCTGCCTCGTCCTCGACCGGCCCGAGGTGGGTCTTCAGCATCATGTTGAAGTCGCGCGGCTCCGTCCAGGCACCGCGGGTACCGCAGTTCGGGCAGGCGATCTCGGCCAGCCCGCCGGCGGGCGCGTGGCCGTGCCTGGCCTCGAAGGCCTCCTCGAGGTGGTCGGCGCGGAAGCGGCGGTGACACGACTGGCACTCCGTCAGGGGGTCGGTGAACACCCCGACGTGTCCCGACGCGACCCAGGTCTGGCGCGGCAGGATCACCGCGGAGTCCAGTCCGACCACGTCGTCGCGGCCCCGCACGACGGACTGCCACCAGGCCCGCTTGATGTTCTCCTTCAGCTCCACGCCGAGGGGCCCGTAGTCCCAGGCGGAGCGGGTCCCGCCGTAGATCTCGCCGGACGGGAAGACGAACCCGCGGCGCTTGCAGAGACTGATCACCGCCTCGAGGCGCTGCGCCGGGGTCTTCGGTGCGGCTGCGCCCGCTGCCGGGCTCGCTGCGGGGGTGGCGGCCGGGCCCGCTGCGGGGCTGGCTGCGGGAGTGCCGGCAGGGGTGGCGTCGGGGATGGCGGCGGGGGCGCTCACGCGGTGCTCCGATCATCGGGTGGTCCGACCGGCTGGCTGTCGGTGGTCCGGCCAGGGTAGGGCCCACACCGCGCGCGTCGGGCTCCCATCGGCGGCGGGCCGGCCCCGGCAGCGCGCTCCAGTCCTGCAGACCGGATCAGATCAGCGGGATGACGTCCGCGATCGAGTCGAGCACCCGGGTGGGGCGGAAGGGGTGCCGGTCGACCTGGTCAGCGCGGGTCGAGCCGGTGAGCACCAGGTAGGTCCGCAGGCCGGCCTCGATCCCGGCGACGACGTCGGTGTCCATCCGGTCGCCGATCATGGCGGTGGTCTCGGAGTGGGCCTCGATCCTGTTCATCGCCGACCGGAACATCATCGGGTTGGGCTTCCCGACGAAGTACGGGTCCCGCCCGGTGGCCCGGGTGATCATCGCGGCGACGGCACCGGTGGCCGGGAGGGTGCCCTCCGCCGACGGTCCCGTCGGGTCGGGGTTGGTCGCGATGAAGCGGGCGCCGCCCTCGATCAGCCGGATCGCGCGCGTGATCGCCTCGAAGGAGTAGGTGCGCGTCTCACCGAGCACGACGTAGTCCGGGTCGGTGTCGGTGAGGGTGTACCCGACCTCCCACAGCGCCGTCGTGAGCCCGGCCTCCCCGAGGGCGTAGGCGGAGCCGTGCGGGAGCTGGTCGGAGAGGAACTGGGCCGTCGCGAGCGCCGACGTCCAGATGGACTCCTCGGGCACCTCGAGTCCGCTGCGCCGCAGCCGGGCCGACAGGTCGCGCGGGGTGAAGATCGAGTTGTTCGTCAGCACCAGGAAACGGCGCTCTCGTTCGAGGAGCCGCTCGAAGAACTCGGCGGCGCCGGGCAGCGCAGCGCCCTCGTGGACCAGGACACCGTCCATGTCGGTGAGCCAGCACTCGACCTCGGGGTGATCGGTCACGGCCCGGAGTCTGCCCGACGCCGCCACGACGACGGCGCCCCCGACCCCGCGGTCTCTCCGGGGCCGGGGGCGCCGTGGCTCCGGCGCGGGTCCGTCAGGTGTTCATCAGCGGGTCGTCGCCGGTGGCCAGCTCGAACTGCTCGCGCTCGACGGCGGCCTGCACCTTCTCGGTGCTCATGGCGACGTGCACCGCGAAGTAGAAGACGACGAGGGAGAACGCCGCGACGATGCCGAGGTCCCACCACTCGGCGATCTTCGAATGCCCGCCGCCGTACCGCCCGAGGTAGCCGAGGATCGTCATGCCCAGCAGCCACGGCCAGATCCAGGACGCCGCCCGCCAGTCGATCTCCACCCGGTCGTCGTCGCTGCTGCGCGCCAGCGCGATCTCGAACAGCACGCGCCCGATGAAGATGGCCACCAGCAGCTTCCAGGTCGCCTCGAACCCGCCCCAGTAGATGATCAGGTCCGCGGCGACGAACGCCAGGGGATTCATGACACTGCCCGCGGGCGTCCGGTAGGGCCGGTGGCGGCCCGGGTCGCGCGCACGCAGCGCGGCCATGGACACCGGCCCGAACGCGTACATGATCGCCGTCGCCGACGTGACGAGACCGACGAGGGACTGCCAGCTCGGGAAGGGCAGGAACGCCAGGACGCCCACGACGGAGGCCAGGATGATCGAGCCGATCGGGACCCCGCGCCACACGGCGCCGAGGAAGCCGGGGAGGGTCTTCTCCTTGCCGAGGGCGTAGGACAGCCGCGACGAGGTGCCGACGTACACCAGCCCGGTCGCCGCCGGGGAGATGAAGGCGTCGGTGTAGAGGACGACGGCGAGCCAGCCGGCGCCCGCGAGGGTCGCCAGCGTGGCGTACGGGCCGAAGCTGCTGACGCTGCCGAGCGGAGTGTGCCAGCTGGCGCCGGAGGTCAGGTTCTTCGGGTTGAGGGCGCCGATGAACGCGACCTCGAGCGCGAGGTAGAGGAGCACGCCGAGGACGGTCGCGACGATGATCGCCCGCGAGATGTCCCTCCCGGGGTCGCGTGCCTCGCCGGCCATCTGGATGGCCTGCTCGAAGCCCTGCACCGCGAAGACGACCCCGGCCGGCAGCGCTGCGAACACACCGTGCGCGCCGAAGGGGGCGAAGCTGCCGCCGGCGTGGAAGTTGCTCAGGTGGAAGCCCAGGATGACCAGGACCACGACCGTGAGCAGCGGCACGAGGAACTTCCAGATCACCGCGACCGAGTTGCTGTCCGAGAGGGCTTTGGCCCCGGCGATGTTGAGGAGGGTGAAGACGACCATCAGGAGGAGCGCAGCGGCCAGGCCGATGAGCGTCAGGTTCTTCGACGCGTTCACGAAGCCGAAGTTCTTGTGGACCCAGCTGATCTGGTTGAGGTAGGTGAGGCTCGCCTCGACCTCGATCGGGGCGATCGTCACCGCCTGCAGCCAGGCCGCCCAGCCCGCCGTGAAGCCCGCGAGCGGCCCGAACGCGAACGCCGGGAAGCGCGCCGTGCCGCCGGCGGCCGGGTAGGCCGCGCCCATCTCTGCGTGCACCAGCGCGAGCACCATGATGATCGCCCCGGCCAGGATCCAGGACACGAGTGAAGCGGGCCCGGCCTGCTGCGCCGCTCCGAGGGCCCCGAGCAGCCACCCGGAGCCGATGATCGAGCCCAGGGAGATGAACATCAGTCCCCAGAACCCGATCGAGCGCTGGAGGCCGCCGCCGCCGTCGTTCGGACCGCCGACGGACATCCCGGCCGCGCCTCTCCCGGTCACCGATGCTGTGGCCACACGAGCCCCTTCCGTTGCAGGTGACGGGCAAGGTACGCGTCCGGTGCTCTCCGGAGGAAGAGGCGGACCGATCTTCGTGACAGGTCCGAGACGTCGGCGGGACGTCGGCCGAGCGTCGGCCGGCCTCTGACGGGCCGACCGACCGGCCCACCGACCGGGGCGCCGCCCGACCGGGGCGCCTGCGAGGAGCCTCGCGTCCGCGACGTCGTCGCGCCTGCCGGACCGTCTCGCGCCAAGCAGTCGCTCGGGTCAGCCGTCGAGGTCGGTCGCCACCGCAGGGCCGGCCGCCTCGCCGAGCCGGGTCCGCCCGGCGTCGGCGGCGAGGTCGGACGGGCTGTCGGTGGTGACCGGGCGTCCGCCGTCCGGAGCCGCGGCGCCGACCGCGTGCAGGACCTCGAACGCCGACGGCTCGTCGAGGGCGGTCGACAGCAGGGGCACGACCACCGTCTTCGCCTCGGCTCCGCGCAGCGCGCGCCGGTAGGACCCGACGTCGCGCCAGCGGGTCACCACCGTCCACAGCTCGGCTTCATCGACCGCCCGCCCGACGCTGCCGTCGAGGAAGCCCGGGCGCGCCGCGAGCACCGCGAGCGCGGCCCGGGCGTCGTCGAGGAATCGGCGGCCGTCGCCCGGGGGGACGCGGTGGCGGGTCGCGACGATCATGCGACCGACCCGGCGACGTCGGCGGCGGCCCGCCCGGACCCCCAGCCGGTGGCGACCGTCATGCCCGCCCCAGCCGGCGGTCGCGCGCGGCGTAGGTCTCGACCGCCCGCCAGAGCACCCGCCGGTCGACGTCGGGCCAGTACTCCGGTGCGAACACCAGCTCGGCATAGGCCGCCTGCCACAGCAGGAAGTTCGACGTCCGCTGCTCCCCCGACGTCCGGAGGAACAGGTCGACGTCGGGCACCCCCGGCTGGTACAGCGCCCGGGCGAGGCGCCCCTCGGTGATCTTCGACGGGTCGAGGGAGCCGTCGGCGACCTGGCGGGCGAGCGCGGCGGCGGCATCGGCGATCTCGGCGCGGCCGCCGTAGTTGACGCAGAACTGCAGGGTCAGGACGGAGTTGTGCGCCGTCATCTCCTGCGCCTGCTCCAGCTCGCGCACCACCGAGGACCACAGCCGGCCGTGCCGGCCCGACCACAGCATCCGCACGCCCATGGCGGCGAGCTCGTCGCGGCGGCGGTGGATGACGTCGCGGTTGAAGCCCATGAGGAAGCGCACCTCCTCGGGCGAGCGCCGCCAGTTCTCCGTCGAGAACGCGTACGCCGACAGGAAGGGGATGCCGATCTCGATGGCGCCCTTCACGACGTCCAGCAGCGCCGCCTCACCCGCCTCGTGGCCCCGCGTGCGCGGCAGCCCGCGGGCCTTCGCCCACCGACCGTTGCCGTCCATGACCACCGCGACGTGGCGCGGCAGGGCCGCGGCGGCGACGGCCGGGGCGCGGGCGCCCGACGGGTGCGGTTCGGGGGGCCGGACGGATGCTGCCGGCCCAGGGTCGGCCCGGCGCAGCGGGCTCACGACCGGTGCACCAGGGGCAGCGAGCGCAGACCCCGCTCGAGGTGCCAGGAGAGGTAGGACCCGACCAGGCCGCTGGCCTCCCGCCGTTCCGGGGATCCGCTCGCGTTCGCGGCCGGCCAGTTCCCGGCGAGCAGTGCGCCCAGCAGCTCCACGGCCGCTTTCGACGGGGCCGCGACCGCCGACCCCGTCCCCCGGCGACACTCGGCGCACACCATCCCGCCGGCCACGGCGAACCACCGGTGCGGGCCCGGCTCACCGCACAGCGCGCAGTCGGTGAAGCTCGGCGCGTACCCGGCGACCGCGAGTGCCCGCAGCAGGTAGGAGTCCAACACCAGACGGGCCTCCCGGTCACCTGCCGCGAGCGCCCGCAGCGCGCCCACGAGCAGGACGTACTGCGCCGGGGCGGGCTCGCCCTCCTCCGCGGTGAGCCGCTCGGCCGTCTCGAGCATCGCCGAGCCCGCGGTGTACCGGTCGTAGTCCAGCGCGATCGCGTCGCGGAGCAGGGAGATCGTCTGGACCTGGGTGAGCACCTCCAGCGAGCGGCCGGTGGCCAGCTGGAGGTCGACGTGCGCGAAGGGCTCGACCCGCGCGCCGATGCGGGACGAGGTCCGCCGGACGCCCTTGGCGACGGCCCGCAGCCGGCCGTGCGACCGCGTCAGCACCGTGATGATCCGGTCGGCCTCGCCGAGTCGCTGGTTGCGCAGGACGACGGCCTCGTCCCGGTACAGCGGCATCGTCGGGAGCCGGCCGTCAGGTCTGGCGGAGCCGGTGGGCGCGGTTGGCCGCGGAGACGACCGCCTTCAGCGACGCGGTGACGATGTTGGCGTCGATCCCGACGCCCCACAGCGTCCGGCCCTCGATCGCGCACTCGACGAACGCCGCCGCGCGGGCGTCCTGCCCGGCGGCGAGCGCGTGCTCGACGTAGTCCGCGATCCGGGCCCGGATGCCGATGCCCGCCAGCGCCGCGACGAAGGCCTCCAGCGGCCCGTTGCCCACCCCGTCCAGCGACCGCAGCTCCCCGTCCACCAGGAGGTCGACGGAGATCCCGTCACCCGCGGCGGCGCCGCCCGCCGGCGACCCGGTGCCGAGGGCCCCCTCGCCGGCGGCGTCGACCCCGGTCGTCCACGTCCGGTGCCCGCGGAGGGCGAGGCGACCCCAGGGCGCCGCCGGGTTCGGCAGGTACTCGTCGGTGAAGACCTCCCACATGCGACTCGGCGTCACCTCGCCGCCCGCGGTCTCGGTGTGCCGCTGGACCACCTGGGAGAACTCGATCTGCAGCCGTCGCGGCAGGTCCAGGAAGTGCTCGCTCTTCATGACGTAGGCGACACCGCCCTTGCCGGACTGGGAGTTGACCCGGATGACCGCCTCGTAGGACCGTCCGAGGTCCTTGGGGTCCACCGGGAGGTACGGGACCTCGAAGCGGTGGCGGGCGACCGGCTCCCCGGCCGCGGCGGCCTCCCGGTCCAGCGCCGCGAGTCCCTTGTTGATGGCGTCCTGGTGCGAGCCGGAGAAGGCGGTGAACACCAGGTCCCCGCCGTAGGGGTGCCGCTCGTGCACCGGCAGGCTGGTGCAGTACTCCACGGTCCGGCGGATCGAGTCGATGTCGGAGAAGTCGATCTGCGGGTCGACGCCCTGGCTGGCGAGGTTCATCCCCAGCGTCACCAGGCAGACGTTCCCGGTGCGTTCCCCGTTGCCGAACAGGCACCCCTCCACCCGCTGGGCGCCGGCCAGCAGGGCCAGCTCGGTCGCCGCGACACCGGTCCCGCGGTCGTTGTGCGGGTGCACCGAGAGGATCACCGAGTCCCGGCGGGGGAGCCGGCGGTCCATCCACTCGATGACGTCGGCGTAGACGTCGGGTGTGGTCATCTCGACCGTGCTCGGGAGGTTGAGGACGAGCGGTCGGTCCGGGCTCGGGTCGAGCACCTCGATGACCTTCGAGCAGACCTCGAGGGCGTAGTCCGGCTCGGTGCCGGTGAAGGACTCCGGGGAGTACTCGTAGAAGATCTCGGTGTCCCCGCCGAGGGTGTCGGCGTACTTCTGGCACAGCCGGGCACCGGTGAGCGCGATGTCGGTGACGCCGTCGCGGTCCAGGCCGAAGACGACGCGGCGCTGCAGGGCCGAGGTCGAGTTGTAGAAGTGGACGATCGCGCTGCGAGCCCCCTGCAGCGACTGGAAGGTCCGCTCGAGCAGGTGGTCGCGGCACTGGGTGAGGACCTGGATGACCACGTCGTCGGGGATCCGGCCGCCCTCGACGAGCCGGCGGACGAAGTCGAAGTCGGTCTGGCTGGCTGCCGGGAACCCGACCTCGATCTGCTTGTACCCCAGGGACACCAGCAGGTCGAACATCCGGAGCTTGCGGTCGGGGTCCATCGGGTCGATGAGCGCCTGGTTGCCGTCGCGGAGGTCGACGGCGCACCACTGCGGCGCGACGGTCGTCCGCCGTCCCGGCCAGGTGCGGTCGGGCAGGTCGACGCGGGCGATGTCGCCGTAGGGGCCGTAGCGCCCGACCGGCATCGGCGACGCCTGCTGGCTCGGGGGGAAGACGACGGGCCCGCCGCGGTCGGCTAGACCGAGAGCTGCGGTGCGAGTGCGAGTGGAGCTGGTCACGGGGCGGTCCTCGCTGGTCCGGTCTGTCGGGACGATCGACCGGGCGGTGGTCCTACACCCCGCGACAGGAGGGCCCGGTCTGAGGGCCCCCGCCGCGGCAGCGGAGGACCAGACGTCGCGCCGCGGACATCACGGAATCAGGTTAGCCCCGTCTCCGGCGCCGTCGCCTCGATGAGTCGAGGCTCGAGCCGTGGCTGACCGCGGGGCGCCAGCAGCGGCGCCGAGGAGCCTGTGTCGCGGGCGGGTCGTTCTCCCCTGTCTGGCTGGCCGCGTCGGGGTGGGCGTCGAATGATCGGCGGGGCCGGGCTGGCACCAGTTGACTGGAGCGATGTCCGACTCGTCACCGCCCGCACGCCCTGCCGGTCCGGAGATCGCCGAGGTCGACATCGCCCGTGACGACGAGCGCCTGCATGCCGGCTACACCGTCCTGCGCGACGGCTACCGGGCCGAGCGGCCGCCCTACCCGCTGGACTCCGAGGCGGAGATGACGGCGGATCTGCGCAGCCTCGACCCGTCCCGGACGGTCGCCCGGGTGCTCCTGGCGACCATCGGCGGCGAGGCGGCGGGGATCGCCGCAGTCGGCTACCCCCAGCGGGACAACCGCGGCTCTGCGCGGGCCAACCACCTGGTCGTCCATCCCGACCATCGGCGGTCCGGCGTCGGTCGGTCACTCCTCGACGCGGTCCGGGTCAGCGCTCGCGCGGCGGGCTGCAGCGTCCTGCTCGGGGAGTTCCGGCAGGAGAGCCCCAGCGCGCCCAGCAGCGGACGTGCCTTCGCCGAAGCGGTCGGCGCCGTTTCGACCGCGCGGTCCCTCGAGCAGGTCCTCGACCTCGCGACGGTGACCGCCACCGACGTCGACCGGCTGCGCGCGCAGGCGCTGGCGGTCGCCCCCGCGGCCGCGCGCTACGACATCCTGCGATGGGCCGACCGCGTTCCCGACGACCTGCTCGAAGCGTGGGCAGCACTCCGTGGCCGGATGTCGACCGACGTGCCACCGGAGGACCGCCCCGACGAGCCCGAGGTCTGGGACGGCGCCCGGGTCCGGGACTCCGAGCGGCGCTACGGCGCGAGCGGGCGGACGCAGATCGTCGCGGCAGCCCGGCACCGCGGCACCGGGGAGCTGGTCGGCTACACGTTCCTCTCGGTGGCGCGGAAGGGACCGGAGACGGCGTACCAGGAGGACACCATCGTCGTCGCCGAGCACCGCGGGCACCGGCTCGGCCTGCTGCTCAAGGCAGACGCACTGCAGCGGCTGCGGACGGCGTCCCCGGCGACGAGCCGCGTCCTGACCTGGAACGCCGCCACCAACACCCCGATGCTCGGCGTCAACGCGGCGCTGGGCTTCCGGGTCCGCGGCGAGGAGTGCGAAGTCCGGTTGGAGCTGTGACGGCCCACATCGTGACGCCCCGATGCGACGGCCGGCGCGACGGCCGGCGCGACGGCCCGGCCGTCAGGTGAATGGCCCGGTCGCTCAGAAGCCGAGCTTGTTGAGCTGCCGTGGGTCCCGCTGCCAGTCCTTCGCGACCTTGATGTGCAGGTCCAGGTAGACCCGCTGACCCAGGAGCGCCTCGATCCCGGCGCGGGCCTTGATGCCCACGTCGCGCAGGCGCTGTCCCTGGTGCCCGAGCACGATGCCCTTCTGGCTGTCGCGTTCGACGTAGACCGTGCACCGCACGTCCAGCATCGGTGAGTCGACGGGGCGGTCCTCGCGCTCGACGATCTCGTCGACGACCACCGCGAGGGAGTGCGGCAGCTCGTCGCGGACCCCCTCCAGCGCCGCCTCGCGCACCAGCTCCGCGATCTGCAGCTCCTCGGGGGCGTCGGTGGTCTCTCCCTCGGGGTAGAGCGCCGACCCCTCCGGCAGCCGGGCCAGGAGCAGGTCGCCGAGCAGCTCGACCTGCTCACCCCGGACCGCCGACACGGGGACGATCTCGGCCCACTCCATGCCCAGCTCGGTGCCCAGCGCCGCCACCGTCGCCAGCGCCTCGACGACCCGGTCGGGCTTGACCTTGTCGGTCTTGGTGAGGACCGCGACCCGGGTCACCCCCGGCGGGAGGGCGGCGATCTGGGTGGCGATGAAGCGGTCGCCCGGGCCGAGCTTCTCGTCCGCCGGGAAGCACATCGCCACCACGTCCACCTCCGACAGCGTCCCCGCGACGAGGTCGTTGAGACGCTGGCCGAGCAGGGTCCGCGGTCGGTGCAGACCGGGTGTGTCGACCAGGACGAGCTGGCCGCCCGGCCGGTGGACGATGCCGCGCACGGTGTGCCGGGTCGTCTGGGGGCGGTCGGAGGTGATCGCCACCTTCTCCCCGACGAGGGCGTTGGTGAGCGTGGACTTGCCGGCGTTGGGGCGTCCGACGAAGCAGACGAAGCCGGAGCGGAGGACCACGCCTGCAGTATCGCCGCAGGCAGCGCGCACGAGCGGCGGCTGCCGGTCGCTGCCGGTCGCTGCCGAGGCGGGCCGTCGGCATCTGGACCGGTCCGGACCGGTGGCGGCCTGTGTGCGAGCTGTGCAGGTCGGCCGCGGCGTCCACCGGCTGTCCGTCCGCTGTGCACGGTCGACCGCGGCGGCGCGGCTGGCGCACTCTGGGGGTGTCGTTTGTCCACGCAACGTGGCCAAGACACTACTCAGCGTGGCACAGGCGTGCTCTCCGCGGTATCGTGGTGATCGATCACGACCGGTCGGCGGCCGGTTCCCGCTGTCCCCCGGTGCGGGGCCCGACAACCCACCCGGCTTGTCGGAGCGCTGGAGGCGGCTGTGCGGGTGTTGATCGTCGAAGACGAGCCACTGGTGTCCGAGGCGCTGTCGGTCTCGCTGCGACGCCAGGGCTGGGCCGTCGACGTCGCGCGCGACGTCGTCGAGGCCCGGTGGCTGGCCGGCGAGGTCGACTTCGACGCCCTCGTCGTGGACGTCAACCTCCCGGGCGGCAACGGCATCGACTTCTGCCGGGAGCTCCGCGACGGCGGCGACTCCACCCCGCTGCTGCTGCTCACCTCCCAGTCCGATGTGTCCAACCGGGTCCGCGGCCTGGACTCCGGAGCCGACGACTTCCTGCCCAAGCCGTTCAGCTCCGCCGAGCTGTGCGCCCGGCTCCGGGCTCTGTGGCGACGGCCGCGGGTGACCGTCAAGCCCAGGCTGACCGTCGGGGAGCTGGTCGTCGACCCGGCCAGTAGGACCGTCACCCGCGGGACCGAGCGCATCCCGCTCGCCGCCCGCGAGTTCGCCTTCGTGCACCTGCTCGCCCGCAACGCCGGCGCCACCGTCACCCGCTCGGAGATCTTCGACGCCCTCTGGGACTTCGCGGCGGAGCCCGACGCCAACACCCTTGACGTGCTGGTCCGCAGCGTCCGCGTCAAGCTCGACCGGCCGTTCGAGGTCCAGCTGCTGCGCACGGTCCGCGGCGTCGGCTACATGCTCGAGGCGCCGTTCGAGCCGGCGGCGGCGGCCCGGACGGGCTGAGCCCGCCGACAGCGCCCGGCCGGCCGGCTGCACGGGGCGCCCGGCCACACGGGGCGTCCAGCGGCACGCGCCGTCCGGCCGCATCAGCCGTCGAGCGGGTCAGGGGCGTCCGTCGGGGTCCGGGCGGCGCTACCGGCGGTCACCCCTGCGGTCGGCCGTACGCGCCGCCGGCCCGACCGCCCTGGCGGACTCCTCGCGCTCCACCACCGCGCCCGTGGCCGCACCGGGTCCGGCGTGCTCGCCGTCGCCCGCCGCACCCTGCTCGCCGTTCCTCCCGCGCTCGGCGTCCGCACCGGCCGCGCCGCGCTCGTCCTGCTCGCCGAGACGGCGGATCAGAACCGAGGAGATGCGGTTCCGCCGGCCGCCGCGCGAGCCCGCCTCCAGGTAGAGCCCCGAGATCTCGGTGTGCAGGCCGGGCACCGGCACCAGGCCGAGCCCCTTCGCGAGCAGCCCGCCGACGGTGTCCACGTCCTCGTCGACGAGCTCGACGCCGAGCAGCTCGCCGAGGTCGTCCAGCGCCATCCGGGAGGTGACGTGCAGGGTCCCGTCGGCGTCCTGCTCGGGACCGGCGACCGCGACGTCGTACTCGTCGGTGATCTCCCCGACGATCTCCTCCAGGATGTCCTCGATCGTCACCAGACCGGCGGTGCCGCCGTACTCGTCGACCACCACGGCGATGTGCACCCGCTCGCGCTGCATGTCGCGGAGCAGGTCGTCGGCGGGCTTGGAGTCCGGGACGAACACCGGCGGACGGACGGCGGACTCGACCGGGGCCCGCGCACAGTCCGGGTCCTCCCGCAGCCGCTTGGTGAGGTCCTTGAGGTAGACGAAACCCAGGACGTCGTCGGAGCCACCGGCGCCGTGGACCGGCAGCCGGCTGAACCCGCTGCGCAGCAGCAGGTCCTCCCCCGCCTCGATGCTGCGCCCGGCCTCGATGGCGACGATGTCGGTGCGGGGCACCATCACCTCCCGCACGAGGGTGTCGCCCAGGTCGAACACCCGCTGGATCATCACCCGCTCGTCGGCCTCGATCGCCGAGTGCTGCTCGGCCAGGTCGACCATCTCGCGCAGCCGCGCCTCTGTCGCGAAGGGACCCTCCCGGACACCGCGGCGCCCGACGGCGAGACCGCCGAGCGCGATCAGCGCCGCCGGGACCGGGCCGAGCACCCTGGTCGCCACCGTGAGCGGGCGCGCCAGTGCCAGCGCCACCTCCTCGGGACGACGCCGGGCCAGCGTGCGCGGCGCGACGCCGACGACCACGAAGGACACCAGCGTCATGACGGCGGCCGCGAGGAGCAGTGCCCACGACGTGGGCAGGACCGTCTGCAGCGCCAGGACGGCGAGCACGGTCGCCGCGGTCTCGGCGGCCGCCCGGACGAGGGTGGCGGTGTTGAGGAAACGCGCCGGGTCCTCGCTGACGGCCCGCAGGCGCTGGGCGTTGCGGCGGTGCTGGCGCACCAGGTCGTCGGCGTGCAGGCGGGAGATCGTGGCGACCGCGACCTCCGCGGCGGCGGACACCCCCGCGACCGCCGTCAGCGCCACCGCACCGACGACGGCCCCGGAGCCGCTCACCGCGCCACCTAGGAGGGCACGGTGAAGTGCGGCGCGACCCCGCCGCTCGCGGCCGCCCAGTCACCGAGCAGCCGGGTCTGCAGCGCGAACATCGCGGTCTTCCCCGGCTCCTCCGCGTGGTCGAAACCGAGCAGGTGCAGGATCCCGTGCACCGTCAGCAGCGTCAGCTCGGCGGGCAGGGGGTTCCCGGCGGCCACCGCCTGCTCGCGGGCCACCTGCGGACACAGCACGACGTCACCGAGCAGCCCGGGCTCCGGCTCGGCGTCGTCGGGGGTGGGGCGCAGCTCGTCCATCTCGAAGCTCAGGACGTCGGTCGGACCGGGCTCGCCCATCCACCGCTCGTGCAGCAGCGCCATCGCGTCGGCGTCCACGAGCAGTACCGACAGCTCGGCGGCCGGGTGGATCCGCAGCCGGGACAGGGCGAACGCGGCGACCCCGGACAGCTCCGCAGCGTCGACGTCGATCCCGGACTCGTTGACGATGTCGATCCCCATGCCGGTCGCGGTCCCCGCGCGGGTCAGACGGCGTTGTCGAAGCGGTCGTAGGCCGCCACGATGCGCCCGACGAGGGAGTGCCGCACGACGTCGTGCTGGGTGAGGTGCACGAAGTCGACGTCCTCGACGCCGCCGAGGATCTCCTGCACGACCCGCAGCCCGGACCGGGTGTCGCGCGGCAGGTCCACCTGGGTGACGTCCCCGGTGACGACGATGCGCGACCCGAAACCCAGGCGGGTCAGGAACATCTTCATCTGCTCCGGCGTCGTGTTCTGCGCCTCGTCGAGGATGATGAAGGCGTCGTTGAGCGTCCGGCCGCGCATGTACGCCAGGGGTGCCACCTCGATCACCCCCGACGTCATGAGCCGCGCGATGGCCTCCGGGTCGATCATGTCCCGCAGCGCGTCGTAGAGCGGGCGCAGGTACGGGTCGATCTTCTCCGACAGCGTCCCCGGCAGGTAGCCGAGGCGCTCGCCGGCCTCGACCGCTGGGCGGGTCAGGACGATCCGGCTGACGGACTTTGCCTGGAGTGCCTGCACGGCCTTCGCGACGGCGAGGTAGGTCTTGCCCGTCCCGGCGGGACCGATGCCGAAGGTGAGGGTGTGGGCGTCGATCGCGTCGACGTACCGCTTCTGGTTGAGGGTCTTGGCCCGGATGGTCCGTCCCCGCGAGGACAGCACGTTGCGGGTGAGCACCGCCGACGGCTGCTCGCCGCCGCGGTCGCGGACCATCGCCGCACTGCGGCCGACGGCATCGGCGGACAGCGCCTGCCCGCTGCGGACGACGGTGACCAGCTCGTCGAACAGCCGCTCCACCATCGACACCTCGCCCGGGTCGCCGTGGACGGTCACCTCGTTGCCGCGGACGGAGATCGTGGCGGTGAAGGCCTCCTCGATGACCCGGAGGAACTCGTCGCGCGAGCCGAGCAGGCTCACCGACGGGACGCTGACCGGCAGGGAGATCACGCTGCGCCGGGCGGCCGCCGGGCGATCGCTGTCAAGGCCACCGCCGCGACCCGGCGGTGCCGGCGGTCCCGGGACGACCCGCGGCGGGGCCGGCTGGCGCTGGGCGGACGGACTGCTCTGGCTCGGCATGGGTCGGCCGCGGGGGCCTCGGGTACCTCTCGGGCAGCGGGACGGTGTCGCGCCGATCGTAACCGCGGGCGGTCCGACGCCGCAGGGCGCTCCGGGTCAGGTCCGCAGGTAGGAGGCCCCGTTGAGGTCGAGGACGGCGCCGCTGGCCCACTCCGCCTCCGCCGACGCCAGCCAGAACACCGCGCCGGCGACCTCCGCCGGGGTCGCGACCCGGTCGAACGGGCTCTGCGCCCGGATGGTCGCGGCCCGCTCGGCGTCCTCCAGGCGGGCCATCGGGGTGTCGACGAACCCCGGCGCCACGGTCGCGACCGCGATGCCCAGCGGCGCCAGGGCGACGGCCATCGACTGCCCGAAGGCGTTGAGCGCGGCCTTGCTGGCCCCGTAGGCCGCCATGTCCGGCTCGCCGCGGAACGCTCCCCGGCTGGACACGTTGACCACCCGCCCGGCCGCCGACCGGGCGAGGTGCGCGACCGCGGCGAACACCAGGTGCGCGGGGGCCAGGAGGTTGACCGCGAACGTCTCCTCGAAGGCCGCCGCCCAGTCCTCGAACGGTGTCGTGCGGGGCGGGTGCGGCGGGGCGACGGCCGCGTTGTTGACGAGCACGTCCAGCCCACCCAGGGCGGTCGCCGCGGCGTCGACCACGAGCGGCGCGGACCGCGGCTCGGTGAGGTCGGCCGGCACGAGTGCGTGCCCGGAGCCGGGCAGGGCCGCCAGCACCGCCGCCGCCCGGTCGACCGACCCGGGCCGGTGGGTGATGGCGACCCGGTCACCCGCGGCCGCGAAGCGCTCGGCCACCGCCCGCCCGATCCCGCCGGCGCCGCCGGTCACGAGGACAGCCCGGCCGGGAGCTGCGCCGCGCGGGTGGCCATCGCGTCCCACGGCGTCGCCGAGTGCCCTGCCGGACGTCACCGGAAGGCGTCGCGGATACGCGAGAACAGCCCGTGGTGGCCACCCTCGCCGGCCTCGGACACCTCGCCGGACGGACTCTCCTCGCCGCGGACCCGGGCGAACTCCCTCAGCAGCTCCTCCTCGCGGTCGTCGAGCTTGGTGGGGATCAGCACGTCCATCGCCACGACGAGGTCGCCCCGGCCGCCGCCGCGCAGCCGGGGGACCCCGAGCCCGGGCAGCACCACCTGCTGGCCGGGCTGGGTGCCCGGTCGGACCTCGACCGACCGGCGGCCGTCGAAGGTCTCCAGGTCGAGGGAGGCCCCGAGGGCGGCGGCCGTCATGGGCAGGCGCATCGTCGCGAACAGCGTGTCGTCGCGGCGGGTGAACACCGGGTGCGCCCGGACCACGGTCTCGATGTAGAGGTCACCGGCGGGCCCGCCGCCGGGACCGGCCTCGCCCTGGCCGGTCAGCTGGATGCGGTTGCCGTCGTCCACGCCGGCGGGCACGTCCACTTCGATCGTCCGCCGCGAGCGGATCCGGCCGTCGCCGGCGCACTCCGGGCAGGGACGGGGGATGACCGTCCCGAAGCCCTGGCACTGCGGGCACGGCCGGCTCGTCATCACCTGCCCGAGGAAGGATCGCTGCACCGAGCTGATCTCGCCGCGGCCGTTGCAGACGTCGCAGGTGCGCGTCGAGGTCCCGGGTGCCGTCCCGGCGCCCTCGCAGGTGGTGCACCGGACCGCGGTGTCGACGGCGACGTCGCGGTGCACGCCGTGGACCGCGTCCGCCAGGTCGATGTCGACCCGGAGCAGCGCGTCCTGGCCGCGACGGGTGCGCGAGCGGGGTCCGCGGCCGCCCCCGGGCTGCCCGCCACCGCCGAAGAACGCGTCGACGATGTCGGAGAAGTCGAAGCCGGCGCCGGCGCCGCGGTCGGCGCTCGGCCCGGCCGGGTCACCGCCCAGGTCGTAGGTCTGCCGCTTCTGCGGGTCGGAGAGGACCTCGTAGGCGCGGGTGACGTTCTTGAACCGCTCCTCGCTGTCCGCGCCGGGGTTGACGTCGGGGTGCAGCTCGCGGGCGAGCTTGCGGTAGGCCTTTTTGACCTGGTCGGCCGAGGCCTCCCGGTCGACACCCAGGACGTCGTAGTAGTCCACGCTCATGCGCTGGGGCCGGTCCTCACGTCGGTCGATACGGGCAGGGCCGCCGGTGCACCGGCGGGTCGGCCGGCGCTCACCCGGTGTCCAGCAGTCGTCCGACGTAGCGGGCGACCGCGCTGACCCGCCCGATCGTCGCCGGGTAGTCCATCCGGGTCGGCCCGACCACCCCGAGGCGCGCGACGCTGGAGCCGGCCGGGCCGTAGTCCGACGCGACGACGGAGGTCGAGCTGAGCTCGGCGTTCTCGGCGCCGATCCGGACCGTGACGACACCGGCCTCGGACGCGATGTCGCTGCTCGCCCCGAGCAGGCGCAGCAGCACCATGTGCTCCTCGAGGGCCTCCAGGACCGGCCCGATCGCGGTCGCGACGTCCTGGCCGGCACCGAAGCCGGTGACGTGCGCGGCCCCGGCCACCGCGACCCGCTCCTCGACCCGCGCGGCCAGCGCCTCGAGCAGGGTCGACACCACGGCGTCGGCCAGCGGCCGGTCGGCGGCGTCGAAGGTCTCGTCGACGGTCGCGACGGTCGACACGGCCTCGGGCAGCCGCTTGCCGACGACGGCCTCGTTCAGCTTGGCGCGCAGCTCCCCGACGAGGGCGTCGGACAGCTCACCCGGGACCTGCACGACCCGCTGCTCGACCCGGCCGGAGGACGTGATCAGCACCAGCAGCAGCCGGGACTCCCCGACCGCGACCAGCTCGACGTGGCGGACCTCCGACCGGCTCAGCGACGGGTACTGCACCACCGCGACCTGGCGGGTCAGCTGCGCGAGCAGGCGCACGGTGCGTCCGACGACGTCGTCGAGGTCCACCGCGCCGTCCATGAAGCGGTCGATCCCGCGGCGCTCGCCGATCGAGAGCGGCTTGACCGCCGACAGCCGGTCGACGAACAGCCGGTAGCCCTTGTCGGTCGGGATCCGCCCGGCGCTGGTGTGCGGCTGGGTGATGTACCCCTCCTCCTCCAGCACCGCCATGTCGTTGCGGACCGTCGCCGGGCTGACCTCCAGAGCGTGCCGCTCGACCAGCGCGCGCGAGCCCACGGCCTCGCGGGTCTCGACGTAGTCCTCGACGACGGCCCGCAGCACGGCGAGCTTGCGGTCGTCCAGCACGCGGCACCTCCAGCGGTCGGACGGGGACGGACGGGGGAGGTCGGTGGCGGTGGTAGGGGTGGAGGGCCGAGAGCCGGTCGGCGTTCCCGACCGCCGTCTCGCGCTGGCAGTCCCACCCCCGGAGTGCCAGCGTACGACGCGTCGACCGGGTGTCGCGGGGCCGGCGCCGCGGCCCGGCGTCCTAGCGTGCGACGGGTGGACGGGCAGCGGACTGGCGCGGGCGCGGCCGGACGGACCGGGGCGGAGCCGGCCGGACCGATTGGCCGGGAGGCCGGACAGCCCGACCGGCCCGGCGGGTCAGCGGCGGTCCCGGACCGCTACCCGGGCGATGTCCTCGCCGACGTCGCGGCCGTGCGGCGGCGGACCCCCACCGCCTCGACGCCACTGGCGGCTGTCCCCGGTGAGGTCGTCGAAGACGCCGAGACCGGTTTCTGCGGCGCGGTGGTCGCCGTCGAGGTGATCGGCGGCATGCGTACGGTGACCCTGGAGGACCGCCGGGGGCGGCGTCGGTCATTCCCGCTGGGCCCGGGCTTCCTGGTCGACGGCCGGCCGGTGGAGCTGGTGCGCCCGGAGCGCTCCGGGCCGCCCGCCGCTGCCGCCGTGGCCCGCACCGCCAGCGGCTCCCGCGCCGTCCCGGCGGCCCGCGCGCGGGTCGCCGTCGGCGGCCGGATCTGGGTGGAGGGCCGACACGACGCGGAGCTGGTCGAGCGGGTGTGGGGTGCGGACCTGCGGGTGGCGGGGGTCGTCGTCGAGGCCCTCGACGGGGTGGACGACCTGGTGTCGGCGGTCGCGGGTTTCGCGCCGGGGCCGGGCCGGCGTCTCGGCGTCCTCGTCGACCACCTGCTGGCGGGGACCAAGGAGTCCCGCATCGCCGCCGAGGTCGCCCGGGGACGGGGTGGCCCGCACACCCTGGTGACCGGTCACCCCTTCGTCGACGTCTGGGCGGCGGTCCGGCCGGCGGCCCTCGGGCTGGCCTGCTGGCCGCCGGTGCCGCGCGGGCGGTCCTGGAAGGAGGGCACGATCGCCGCCCTCGGCTGGGACTGCGAGCCGTGGCAGGCGTGGCGGCGCATCCTCGCCGCCGTCGGGGACTGGACGGACCTCGAGCCGGCCCTGCTGGGCCCGGTCGAGGCCCTCGTCGACTTCGTCACCACCGGCTGACGGCCGGCCTGGGCGGGCTGGGCGGGCCAGGGCGGACGTTTCCGCACACACCTCGCCCGCCGGAGGCCCTGGAGAGCCTTGTTGGGGCCCTCCTGGCGCGAGGTGTGTGCACAATCGTCCGCCCGCACCCCGCTCGGGCCGGTCAGGCGGCCGCCAGGATGTCCGCGACCAGCCCGTCGGCGAGCAGCCGCCCGCGCGCCGTGGGCACGAGGCGCCCGGCGGTGTAGGCCACCGGCTCCAGCAGCCCGTCACCGAGGCCGCGCGCGGCGACCGCCGCCTCGGCCGGCGCGAGGACCGACCGGTCCAGCCCGGCCGCCAGGCGCAGCTCGAGCAGCACCCGCTCGGCGTGGCGGGCGTCGGCGTCGAGGACCTCGCGTGCGTGGGCGGGGGTGCGTCCCGCGGCCAGCGCCCGGGCCCAGGCGGCGGGGTGCTTGCGGTTCCACCAGCGGACCCCGCCGACGTGGGAGTGCGCCCCGGGACCGACACCCCACCAGCTGCCGCCGGTCCAGTAGAGGAGGTTGTGCCGGCACCGGTCGGCCGGCGTCCGGGCCCAGTTGGACACCTCGTACCAGGCGAAGCCCGCGCCCGACAGCGTCCGGTCGACCTGCTCGTAGCGGTCGGCGAGGACGTCGTCGTCGGGCATCGCCAGCTCACCGCGGGCGATCCTGGCGGCCAGGCGGGTGCCGTCCTCCACGATCAGCGCGTACGCCGAGACGTGGTCGGCACCGCAGTCCACCGCGGCGGCGAGGGCCGCGTCGAGGTCGCCCGGGGTCTCCCCCGGCGTGCCGTAGATCAGGTCGACGCTCACCGACGCGAAGCCCGCGGCGTGTGCCTGCGCGACGACGAGTGCGGCGCGGCCGGGGGTGTGCCGGCGGTCCAGGGTCGCGAGCACGTGCGGGGCGACGGCCTGCATCCCCACCGACAGCCGGGTGCAGCCCGCCTCGAGCAGGCCGGCCAGCGTGCGGGGGTCGAGGGTCTCGGGGTTGCCCTCGGTGGTCACCTCCGCGTCGTGCACGAGGCCGAAGCGGTCGCGGACGCCGGCGACCACGCGTCCCAGGTCGGCCGGTGGGAGCAGCGTCGGGGTGCCGCCGCCGAAGAAGACCGTCGAGGCCGGGGGCGGCGCGGTGCCGGCACCGGTCAGGACGCGGCGCGCCAGGTCCAGCTCGGCCAGCGCCGCGTCCGCCCAGGTCGCCCGGTCGGCTCCCGGCGGGGCGTCGGGACCGCCGAGCTCAAAGGCGGTGTAGGTGTTGAAGTCGCAGTACCCGCACCGGGTCGTGCAGTAGGGCACATGGGCGTAGACGCCGAACGGTGCCGTGGGCAGCTCCGCGAGTGCCGCCCCGGGCAGCGCCCCGTCGGTCGGCGCCGGCTCACCGTCGGGCAGGACGGACGGCACGGGCCACCTCCTCCCCCACGGGGCGGGCGCCCTCGACCCGAGCGCGCGGGCGGGACCGCCTCACTCGGGGAAGGCCTCGTCCTTCGGCAGCTGCAGCTCGTCGCGCGGGAGCTCCTCGACGTTGACGTCGCGGAAGGTGAGGACCTTCACATTGCGGACGAAGCGCGCCTGGCGGTACATGTCCCAGACCCATGCGTCGGACATCGTCACCTCGAAGAACGTCTCGGCGCCGTCGGAGCGGACGTCGAGCTTGACGTCGTTGGTCAGGTAGAAGCGGCGGTCGGTCTCCACGACGTACTTGAACAGCCGGACGACGTCGCGGTACTCGCGGTACAGCTGGAGCTCCATCTCCGTCTCGTACCGCTCGAGGTCCTCCGCGCTCATGCGACACCGACCCGGGAGCCGGCCACCGACGACGTCGCTGCCACCGGACCATCATGGTCCGCCCCCGCGGGCTCCGACCCACTCCTGCCCGCCGCCCCGACCGGGTCCGCAGCCCCGTCGACACGGGAGACGCCGTCGACACGGCCGGCACCGGCGACACCGTCGAGACGAGCGGTACCGCCGGCCAGCCGGACGTTGACGAACCGACGCCGGTGCTCCGGGCACGGCCCGTGGGCGTCGAGGGCCTGCTGGTGGTCGGGGGTGCAGTAGCCCTTGTGCACGTCGAAGCCGTACCGCGGGTACTGCTGGTGCAGCCCCCTCAGCACCCGGTCCCGGGTCACCTTGGCGACCACCGACGCCGCCGCGACGCACGCGGCGACCGCGTCGCCCTTCCAGACCGCGAGGTTCGGGACACCGGCACCATCGACGCCGAACCCGTCGGACAGCAGGTACGCGGGGCGGACCGAGAGCCGGGCCAGCGACCGCCGCAGAGCGGTGATGTCCGCGACGTGCATCCCGAGGCGGTCGCAGTCCGGCGCCTCGATCGCCACCACCGACCAGGCCACGGCCCGCCGCAGGACCTCGGCGTACACCCGCTCGCGCGCGGCCGGGGTCAGCGCCTTGGAGTCGGCCAGACCGGGCACGCGTCCGCGCGGGCCCTCCGGCAGCACGACGGCAGCGGCGACGAGGGGCCCCGCGCACGCCCCCCGGCCGGCCTCGTCGACCCCGGCGACCGGTCCGAGTCCGGCCCGGCGCAGCGCGGCCTCGTACCCGTACAGCCCGGCGTCGCGGCGGATGGCGCGCACCCCGGCGGTGTCGGCGGCCACCGTGCCGACCGCGCGCCCTGCCGCCCCGGAGCTGATCGTCGGTCCGACCATCGACCCGGGGACGGTCGCGGTCACCACCGGCGCGGTCACCACCGGCTCGGTCACCACCGGCTCCGGGGCGCCGTCCTCATCGGGAGCCGCCGCGTGCGGGAGGGATGCGAGCGAACGTCGCCGGGATCCGCTCGCGGCTCAGGCGGCCGAGGGGGTACACGACCGCCACCACCCGACCCGTCACGTCCGAGACGGGCACGAAGGGTCCGGACGGGTGCGAGAAGCGGGAGTCCGACGACTCCGCCCGGTTGTCGCCCATGACCCAGAGGTGACCTGCCGGGACGGTCACGCTGAACGCCTGCTCCGACGGCTGGGATGCCGGGTGCAGGTAGCTCGACTCGGCCAGGGCGACGCCGTTGACGGTGACCGGCGCGCCGTTGCCCTTCGACGCCACCCGGTCACCGCCGACGCCGATCACGCGCTTCACCAGGTGGCCGGTCGCGTTGTTGGGCACCACGCCGACGAACTCCAGGACCCGTCGGACGGTCCCCGGGGCGGCTGCCGTCGAGGGGTCGCCCTCCGCGCCGAGCCAGCCGCCGGGGTCGGAGAACACCACGATCTCCCCGCGGCGCACCGTCTGCCCCGGGAGCTTGTCGACGACGATCCGGTCGTTGACGCCGTCGCCGCCCATGAGGGTGTTCTCCATCGACTGCGACGGGACCACGAACGCCTGGACGACGAATGCCCGCAGCAGGCTCGCGAGTGCCAGCGCGACCACGAGGACGACGACGCTCTCGCGGAGGGTGCCGAGGAAGCCGCCGGAGTCGCGGCGCCCGGCGGAGCGGGTCCGCCGGGCCTGGCTGCTGCCACCGGTCGCCGCGCGGCGGCCCGGCGGGTCGAGACCCTTCGACCGCCCGGCCGCATCTCCTCCTGCCTGGCTCATCGGCCCGGGACCACCTCTCCACGCGTGCTCGGTGTGCTCGGGGACCGGGCGCCCGGACCGCCGTGGCGGGCGCGGACCCGGCGCGGTCGACCCGCCCGGCCCGACCATCTCCGGCTCAGCCGACGGGACGGTCGCGACGCTCCTTGATCTTGGCCTTCTTGCCCTTCAGCCCGCGCAGGTAGTACAGCTTCGCGCGCCGGACGTCGCCGCGGACAGCGACCTCCACCTTCTCCACGATGGGCGTGTGCACCGGGAAGGTGCGCTCGACACCCACCCCGAAGCTGACCTTGCGGACGGTGAAGGTCTCGCGGACCCCGCCGCCCTGGCGGCGGATCACCGCGCCCTGGAACACCTGCACGCGGGTCCTGTTCCCCTCGATCACCCGCACGTGCACCTTGACGGTGTCGCCGGGGCGGAAGCGGGGGATGTCGGTGCGCAGCGAGGGCGCGTCCAGCTCGTCGAGGACGTTGCTCATCAGATCTCTCCTCGGGCGCCACAGGCCGCCCGTCGTCGATGGTCCCAGCACGTCCGGGACGACATGCGGCGCCCGGCGCCGGTGGACACCGACGCGCGGTCCCCGGTCCCCCTGTGGCAGGCCCGAGGCCGAGCACCCGACGCGGCCCGCAGGGCTCCGACACCACCGTCCCCGGTGCCCGGGTCAGCGACGTGCGGCGCTCCCGGACGTGCCAGACGGGCGGCTCAGCGCCCGCAGTCTGCCACAGGAGGCGTTCCCGGCTCCGGCGCCGGAGCACCTGTGCCCGCAGCCCGGCGACCCGACTCCCGGCCCAGCGGCCGGCACCGCGGGCGAGCCGACGGTGGCGAGCCGACCCGGCGACCCGGGCGAGCCGACCCGGCGGCCGGCCGCGCCGAGTCGTGCTACCCGCCGGGTGGGCCGATCCCGCCGGCCGGACGGGTGACCCCGGTGTCGGACACCGACCAGCCCAGCTCCCTGAGCACCGCGCGGTCCGCGGCGTCGAGGCGCCCCGGGGGCAGGGCCTCGAGCAGGTCCGGCCGCCGGGAGGCCGTCCGGGAGACGGCGGCGGTCCGTCGCCACCGCGCGACCCGGGCATGGTCGCCACCGACGAGCACGTCGGGCACCTCCAGGTCGCGCCAGCTCGGTGGCCGGGTGAACAGGGGGTACTCCAGCAGCCCGGCGTCGGTCGCGTGGGACTCCTCGACAAGCGATGCGGGATTGCCGAGCACGCCCGGAACCAGGCGCGCGGCGGCTTCGACGATGACCAGCGCGACCGCCTCCCCACCGGCCAGCACGACGTCGCCGACCGACACCTCGACCACCGGGAGCCGGCGCCGCGCGTCGGCCAGGACGCGGTCGTCGATGCCCTCATAGCGTCCGCACGCGACGACGAGGTGCCCGCAGGCGGCCAGGGAGTGGGCGAGTGACTGGGTGAGCGGCTCGCCGGCCGGCGACGGGACCACCAGCGTCGGGACCGGGTCGGCACCCGCCGGCGCGAGGGCGTCCAGGGCCGCGCCCCACGGTTCGGGGCGCATGACCATCCCGGCGCCGCCGCCGTAGGGCGTGTCGTCGACGCTGCGGTGGCGGTCGGTCGTCCAGTCGCGCAGGTCGTGCACGTCGACGCGGAGGATCCCGGCTCGGACCGCCCGCCCCAGCAGCGACAGCCGCAGCGGGGTGAGGTACTCCGGGAAGACGGTGACGACGTCGATCGCGAGCAGCGGGCTCACGGCGTCGGGGCCGGCCCGCCGGGACCGGCCGCCGGTCCGTCGCGGGTCGGCCCGGTGCGGTCGAGAGCAGCGGTGCCGTCGAGCGCAGCAGCGTCGTCGACGGCAACAGCGTCGTCGAGGGCAGCAGGGTCGTCGAACAGCCCGGGCGGCGGTTCGACGACCACCCGGCCGACTACCGGGTCGACCTCGGGCACGAGCGCCGCGACGAACGGCACCAGGACCGGCGCGCCCCGTCCGGTCGCGACGACCAGCAGGTCCTGCGCGCCGTGGTGCACCGCGGAAACCGTGCCGAGGCGCGTCCCGGCCCGGTCGAGCACCGTCAGACCGACCAGCTGGTGGTCGTAGAACTCCTCGGGGTCGGCCGGCGCCCGGTCCGCCGGGAGCGTGGCCGTCAGCACGGCACCCTTCAGCGCCTCGGCGGCGTCGCGGTCGGTCACCTCGGCGACCGCCAGCAGCACCTGGTCTCCGAGCTCGGCCGACCGCAGGACCGCGAGTGAGGCGGGCGCCCCGGGCCGCGGCGTCTCGAGGGTGAGCACGCAGCCCGCCGCGAGGCGCTGCTCGGGCTCGTCGGTCAGCGGGACGACCACCAGGTGGCCGCGGACGCCGTGGGCGCGCAGGACCCGGGCGACCGCCACCTCGACGGTCGTGCCTGCGGGAGCAGCCGTGCCTGTGGCTTGCTCGAGCCCGCCGTCACCGGGGACCTGGCTGCCCACTCAGACGTCGGGGAACTCGACGCGGACCTGACGACCGCGGGCGAGGGCAGCGACGACAGTCCGCAGTGCCCGGGCGGTGCGGCCCCCGCGGCCGATGACCTTCCCCACGTCGTCGGGATGGACCCGGACCTGCAGGACCCGCCCGCGGCGCTGCACTCGGTCGGCGACGGCGACGTCGTCGGGGTGGGTGACGATGCCTCGCACCAGGTGCTCGACCGCCTCGCTGAGCACGTCGCTCAGTCCCCGGCGGGACGGGTGGAGGACTCGTGCGACGACGCCGAGTCGTCGGCGACCGCCGCCTCCGGGAGGGTGTCGCCGCCGGTGGCCGGGTCGGCCGCGGTCGCCTCGAGCTCGGCCGACTCCGCGGGGTTGGTGTCCCGGGGGGCGTCGGTCCCGGTGCCGCCGCCGACCAGCGGGACGGTGGGGCTGACGGCGGGAGCGCTGGCGTCGGTCACGGGTGCAGCGTTGGACGCCGACGCAGCGTCGGTCGCTGGCGTCTCGGCGGCCGCTGGCGTCTCGGCGGGCGGCGTCTCGGCGGGCGGGGCCCCGGGTGCTGTCTTGCGGGACCGCCGCGCCGTCGTCGCGTCGCCGCCGATCGAGCCGTCCGCGTGCGCCGCGGCCAGCGCAGCCTGGAAGGCGGCCTCCTTGTCGGGGCGGGGGGCGGCGAAGCGCAGCGTGCCCTCGGCGCCGGGGAGTCCCTTGAACTTCTGCCAGTCGCCGGTCACCTTGAGGATCGCGAGGACCGGCTCGGTCGGCTGCGCGCCCACCGACAGCCAGTGCTGGGCCCGCTCGGAGTCGACCTGGATGAGGCTCGGCTCCTCCTTCGGGTGGTACAGCCCGATCTCCTCGATCGCCCGCCCCTCCCGCTTGGTCCGTGCGTCGGCGATCACGATGCGGTACTGCGGGTTGCGGATCTTGCCGAGCCGCTTGAGCTTGATCTTGACAGCCATGGTCGGGACGTTCTCCTGGGTCTCGGGTGGGGATCGTGGTGAGGCGCGGTTCTCCGCCGCGCTCCATGCCGGGCGGCAGCACCGCTCGGACACGTCCGGATCCCGTGGTCGTACGCCGGAGGGTGCTGGGCACCACCTGACGCCAGTCGGACCCACATCCTCTCAGATCCGCCCTGCACCGACCGCCAGCCGACCAGCGGGGTCACCTGCCCGGTCAGCCGCCCGGTCCCCCGCCGGGGCGGTGCAGCCGGCCGCGGAGCACCACCGCCGTCGGGTGGGCCAGCACCCCGAGGCCGTCGAGGGGGTCCGCTGGGTAGACCACGAGGTCGGCAGAGCTCCCGACGGCGATCCCGGCACCCTGGCCGAGCCACGCCCGCGCCGACCAGCTCGCCGCACCGAGTGCCACCGCCGGGGGCAGCCCGGCACCGGCGAGCAGCGCCACCTCGGCCGGCAGCAGTCCGTGCCGGTTGACCCCGCCGGCGTCGGTCCCGGCGTAGAGGGCGACGCCGGCCTCGTGGGCGTCGCGGACGAGACGCGGCACCCGGGCCTGCAGCGCCAGCATGTGCGCCGCGTAGCGGGGGAACCGCTCCTGCCCGGCGGCAGCGAAGTCCCCGAAGTTGGCGATCTGGACGAGCGTCGGGACGAGGGCGATCCCGCGCTCGGCCATCGCCGTCAGGTGCTCGGCGCCCAGGCCGGGGCCGTGCTCGATGCTGTCCGGGCCGGCAGCCACCACCGCGTCCATCGCATCCTCGCCGAAGACGTGTACCGCGACCCGCGCCCCGGCGTCGTGCGCCGCTCGGACCGCGTCGGCGAGCACGTCGTCCGGCCAGCAGGGACCGAGGTCGCCGGCCGACCGGTCGATCCAGTCCCCGACGAGCTTCACCCAGCCGTCGCCGGCCGCTGCCTGCTCGCGGACCGTCGCCACCAGCTCCGGCGGCTCGACCTCGGCAGCGAAGCCCCGCTGGTAGCGGCGGGTGCGCGCGATGTGCCGACCGGCCCGCACGAGGCGCGGGAGGTCGGCCTCGCCGTCGATCCAGCGGGTGTCCGCCGGGGAGCCGGCGTCGCGGAGGAGCAGGGCGCCGGCGTCGCGTTCGGCCTCGGCCTGGCGACGGGACTCACGGCGGTCGACGACGCCAGCCGGCCCCAGCCCGACGTGGCAGTGGACGTCCACCAGGCCGGGCACGATCCAGCCGGTCAGGTCGGCTCCCCGGTCGACTCCCGCTGCCCGATCCGACTCGACGACGAGGCCGTCGGCGATCCGCAGCGTCCGGGTCTCCCGGCCGGGGGGCACGACCCCGCTGACGGTCAGCGACGGTGGCGGTTGGACCCGGTCGACCCGGGGCGGCGCGGGCGGTGTGTCCACCGGGGTGGCCGACGGGGGTCGACAGCCGGCTCAGGCGCCGAACGCGCCGCCGGCGGGGCGGCGGGCCGGCGACGCGGGCTCGTCCTGCTCGGCGAGGAGGACACCGGCCCTCTTCGCGGGGTTGCCGCTGCGGGCCGTCTTGCCCTTCGCGCCCGACCGGACCTTCTTCCCGGAGCGGCTCCCGCTCCCGGCGAAGCTCCCCGGGCCGGCACCCGGGAGCCCGCCGAGTGCACCGCCGGGACCGGCGGGCAGGCCGGGCAGCCCGCCCATGCCGGCCGGCAGCCCGCCGCCCATGCCACCCGGACCGCCCATCCCGCCGGGACCGCCCATGCCGCCGCCGTTGAGCATGGCGGCCATCTGCTTCATGCCCTTCTTGGTCGAGAACTTCTTCATCATCGAGCGGGCCTGCAGGAACCGGTCGACGAGGCCGGACACGTCGCTGACGCCGGTGCCGGAGCCCTTCGAGATCCGCCGCCGCCGGGAGCCGTCGATCACGTCGGGACGGGCCCGCTCCAGCGGCGTCATCGACCGGATGATCGCCTCGACTCGGGTGAGCTCGCCGTCGTCGATCGCATCGAGCTGCTCGCGCATCTGACCCATGCCCGGCAACATCCCCATCACCTTGCCGATCGGCCCCATCTTGCGCACCGACTGCATCTGGGACAGGAAGTCGTCGAGGGTGAGCCCGCCGTCCGCGCCGCCGAGCTTCTTGACCATGTCGGCGGTCTGGTCGGCGTCGAACGCCTGCTCCGCCTGCTCGATCAGGGTGAGCAGGTCGCCCATGTCGAGGATGCGCCCGGCCATCCGGTCGGGGTGGAACAGGTCGAAGTCGGTGACCTTCTCCCCCGCCGACGCGAACATGATCGGCCGGCCGGTGACCTCCGCCACCGACAGCGCCGCACCGCCGCGGGCGTCGCCGTCGAGCTTGGTCAGCACGACCGCGTCGAAGTCGACGCCGGCGAGGAACGCCTGGGCGGTCGCGACGGCGTCCTGGCCGATCATCGCGTCCAGGACGAAGAGCACCTCGTCGGGGCGCACCGCGTCGCGGATCGACGCCGCCTGCGCCATCAGCTCGGCGTCGACGCCGAGGCGGCCCGCGGTGTCCACGATCAGGACGTCGTGCAGCTTCGCGGTCGCCCGTGCCAGACCCGCGCGGGCCACCGCGACCGGGTCCCCGTAGGAGCGGGTCCCGGAGTCGTCGGGGTCCAGCTCGCCGAGCGACGAGGCGGTGCCGTCATTGCCCGCCTCGGGCGCGAAGACGGGGACGCCGGCCCGCTCCCCGACGATCTGCAGCTGCTGCACGGCATTCGGGCGCTGCAGGTCGGCGGCGACCAGCAGCGGGGTGTGTCCCTGCTTCTTCAGCCAGAGCCCGAGCTTCCCGGCCAGCGTCGTCTTCCCGGAGCCCTGCAGCCCGGCCAGCATGATCACGGTCGGCGGGTTCTTCGCGAGGCGCAGTCGCCGGGTCTCGCCGCCGAGGATGCGCACCAGCTCGTCGTTGACGATCTTGACGATCTGCTGGCGGGGGTTCAGCGACGCCGACACCTCGGCGCCGGTGGCGCGCTCGCGGACCGCGGCGACGAACCCGCGGACGACGCTCAGCGCGACGTCGGCCTCGAGCAGCGCCACCCGGATCTCCCGGCAGACCGCGTCCACGTCGGCGTCCGACAGCTTCCCCTTGCCGCCGATCGACTTGAACGTGGCGGCGAGGCGGTCGGAGAGCGTGGCGAACACGGGGAGACCCTTCAGGGGGAGGTGTCGAGCTGTGCGCGGTGAGCGGTGCGGAGGTCGCCCGCGCGCGCCTGCCAGCGTAGACAGCCCGCCCCGGCCGAGGCCCGGTCCGGCGGCCCCGGGGCGATCGTGGGCGCGCGGCCGTGGCTGGCCCGGTGGTCGGGTGGCGGCCGCCTGCGCCCGACTCAGACCCCGACGGTGCCGGAGCTCCGGACGGCGACCGGCGGTGCTCCGGGTCCTGCCGTCGGCGGTGCCGGGGCCGGCGGTGCCGGGGTCGCCGGCGCCGGCGTCGCCGGCGCCGGGTTCGCCGCTGCCGGGGTGGGGCCCGGGTCCGTCGACGCGGGCGCCAGGGCCGCGGTGAGCAGCCCGCACAGTCGTGCCGCCTGCCCGGGGTCGAGGACGGCGCCGTCGGGATCCACGACGTAGAAGACGTCGACGACGTCGCCGCCGAGGGTGCTGACGTGGGCCGAGCGCAGCTGCCCGCCCGCGTCGGCGATCGTGGTGGCGACCCGGTACAGCAGCCCCGGCCGGTCCGCGGCCCGGACCTCCAGCACCGTCGCGGCCGCGGACGCACCCGCCGCGATGGTCACCCGCGGCGGCACGGCCGGCGGTCCGCCCGCCGGCCGCGCGGGCACCGCCGCCTCGCGCGCGGCGAGGCGGGCTGCGAGGTCGACCCGCCCGGCGAGCACCCGGGTGAGGAGCTGACGGATCCGCTGGACGTCGGGCGGGTCCTCCGGGCGGCGGCTGACGACGCACTCGATGACCGCGGCCCCGCTGTCGGCGGCGACCACCGCGGACCGCAGGGAGAACCGGTCCGCGGTCAGCACTCCCGCCACGATCGCCAGCAGGCCGCGGGTGTCCGCCGCCGCCACCGTCAGGGTCCAGGTCGACCGCTCGGCCGGACCGACGGCGTCGGGCTCGCCGGCCCCCGGCGTGTCCACCACCACCAGCGGCTCGCCGTCGCGCAGGCGCGGGGCCCACTCGGCGAGGCGCCGGTGCAGCCGCTGCTGTGCCGACGCCGGGGCCGGTGCCGGCGGCGGTGCCCCGCCCAGCTGCGCCCGGACCGAACCGACGAGGGTCGTGACGAGCCCGGCCCGCCAGGAGCTCCACGCCGCCGGGCCGGCTGCGCGGGCGTCGGCCTCGGTCAGGGGCACCAGCAGGTCGAGCAGGACCGCCGGGTCGCCGGTCGCCGCCCGGAGGATGGCCACCACGGCGGCCGCCGTGCCCGGGTCGTCCAGGTCGCGGCGGGTCGCGGTGTCGGCCAGGAGCAGGTGGTGGCGGACCAGCAGCCCGACGATCTCGGCGTCTGCCGGGTCGAAGCCGAGCTGGCGGGCGGTGTCCGCGGCGAGCACCGCGCCGGTCACGCTGTGGTCGCCGGGCACGCTCTTCCCGACGTCGTGCAGCAGGGCCGCGAGCAGCAGGAGGTCCGGCCGCGCCACCTCGCGCACCAGCTCGGCGGCGAGCACGACGGCCGCCAGACTGTGCCGGTCGACGGTGAAGCGGTGCACCGGCGAGGTCGACGGCAGACACCGGACCAGGTCCCAGACGGGCAACCAGCGGCCGAGGACCTCGTGGTCGTCGAGGGACTCCGCGACGGTGACCAGGCCGGGTCCGGCGCCGAGCAGGTCGACGAGGGCGTCACGGCAGACCGCGGGCCAGGGCGCGGTCGGCGCCTCGACACCGGCGAGGCGCTCGAGGGTGGCCGGCGCCAGCGGCAGCCCGGCGCGGGCCGCGGCCGCGGCGGCCCGCAGGACGAGCGACGGGTCGGCCACCGGGTCCGCGCCGCGCGCGAGCACGACCTCCTCGTCGTGCGACGCGACCCCTGGCGCGATCGGGGTGAGGCGGGGACCGACCGCCGGCCCGACGTCGGGGTGGCGCGGGTCGGGGAGGTCGCGGCGCCGACCGCGCAGCAGCACCCCGACCCGCCGCCAGGTCACGTCGGAGGTCAGGGCGACCGTCCGGGCCGCACCCGAGACCGCCCGGAGCAGCTCGGTGCGCCCGGCCATCCCGAGGGCGGCGGCGACATCGGGCTGGTCTTCGGCCCCGAGCCGGTCCGCGGCCCGACCGGTCACCGCGTGCAGGGCGTCGCGGACGTCGAGCAGCAGCTCGCGGGCCGCCTCGAGCTTACGGTGCGGGACGTCGACGAGCCAGCTCGCGACGAGGGCGTCCAGGACGACGAGGTCGCGCAGCCCGCCGCGAGCCTCCTTCAGGTCAGGGGCCTGGGCGTGCGCCAGGTCGCCGAAGGTCTCGGCCCGCTCGGTGTCCATGGCGTGCAGCTCCGGCAGGCGCCGGCGGGCTCCCGAGCGCCAGTCCGCGAGCAGCGTCGTGCGCAGCTCGAGGGTCAGCGCCGGGTCGCCCGCGACATGGCGGGCGTCGAGCAGCGACAGCGCCGTCCGCAGGTCCGCGCCGGCGGCGTGGCGGGCGTCGGCCACCGTGCGGACCGCGTGGTCCAGGCGCACCCCGTCGTCCCAGAGCGGGTACCAGAGCCGCTCGGCCACCGCCGCCACCGCGTCCGCGCCGGCCGCGAGCGACCGCGGCTCGTGGACCAGGACGACGTCGAGGTCGCTGGCCGGCGCCAGCTCGCGGCGCCCGTAGCCGCCGGTGGCGACCACGGCGAACCCGCTCGGGCGCCCCCACGGGTGGCCCATCGCGTCCAGGGCCGCGACGAAGAGGCTGGTGAGGCGGATGTCCGCGCCGTCGGAGCGCACCCGCCGCCGGTCGGCCCCGACCGCGGTGGCTGCTGCCACCGCGGTCGCGGTCGAGGGCTCGGCGAGGTGGCGGCGCCCGCCGGGCGGCCGGTGGTCCTGTCGACGCATCACCGCGGCCGGCCGGGCCGCGTCAGACGGCGTCCGGGCCGCGCTCGCCGGTCCGGACCCGGACGGCGGTCGCGACGTCGACGACCCAGACCTTGCCGTCGCCGATGCGTCCGGTCTGGGCGGTCTTGACGATGACCCCGACCACGTCGTCGGCCTCGCCGTCGTCGAGGAGGATCTCCAGGCGCACCTTCGGGACCAGGTCGGTCTCGTACTCGGCGCCCCGGTAGACCTCGGTGTGGCCCTTCTGGCGGCCGTAGCCCTGCGCCTCGGTGACGGTCATCCCCGTCACCCCGAACCGCTCGAGGGCCGTGCGCACGTCGTCCAGCTTGAACGGCTTGATGACTGCGGTGACCAGCTTCACGGGTCAGACCCCCTGGGCGACGGTGGTGACCGACACGGCGCCGACCGGGGCCGACCGGTGGCCGCCGCCGAAGCCGCCGCTGTCGTACGCGGTCTCGGCGTGAACGGCGAGGTCGATGCCCGAGGCCTCGTCCTCGGCCGGGATCCTCATACCGATCGTCTTGTCGATGACGATCGCGATGACGTAGGCCGCCACGAACGAGAACACCATCACCGCTCCGGCCGCGACGGCTTGTCGGCCGAGCAGCTTGAGGCCACCGCCGTAGAAGAGGCCGTTCTGCGCGCCGGCCGCGGCGTTCGCGCTGTTGGCGACGCCGAAGAGACCGATCAGCAGGGTGCCGGTGATCCCGCCGACGAGGTGGACGCCGACGACATCGAGGGAGTCGTCGAAGCCGAGCTTCCACTTCAGCCCGACCGCGAAGGCACAGACACCGCCGGCGATGAAGCCGAGGATGATCGACGCGCCGGGGTTGATGTAGCCACAGGCCGGGGTGATCGCGACGAGCCCGGCCACCGCGCCCGATGCGGCGCCGAGGGCGGTGGCGTGACCGTCCCGGAGCCGCTCGACGACGATCCAGCCGAGCATCGCGGTCGCGGTCGCCGTGTTGGTGTTGATGAAGGCAAGCCCCGCGAGCTGTCCGGAGGACACGGCCGAGCCGGCGTTGAAGCCGAACCAGCCGAACCAGAGCAGACCGGCGCCGAGCATCACGTACGGCACGTTGTGCGGGCGCATCGGGTCCTTCTTCCACCCGAGCCGCTTGCCCAGCACCAGGGCGAGGGCGAGCCCGGCGGCGCCGGCGTTGATGTGGACCGCGGTCCCGCCGGCGAAGTCCTCCGCCTTGAGGTTGTTGGCGATCCAGCCACCGACGTTGGAGAAGGTGTCCGCGCCGGGCAGTCCCGCCTTCGTCAGGATCCCGCCGTTGGCGAGCGAGGTCGTCCCGGAGAAGTCGAACACCCAGTGCGCGACGGGGAAGTAGACGATCGTGGTCCACAGGATCACCCAGATGCACCAGGGGCCGAACTTGGTCCGGTCGGCGATGCAGCCCGACGCGAGCGCCGGGGTGATGATCGCGAACATCAGCTGGAAGGCCGCGAAGACCAGGATTGGGATGGCGCTGGCGCTCACGCCGGGGCCGGCGGAGGTCGTGATCGTCGACTGCAGGCCGTCGGTCTTCGCGTTCGACATCCCGACGTACTGCGTGAAGTTGCCGATGAGACCGTGGAAGGAGTCCGTTCCGAACGCCTCGGAGAAGCCGTAGAGCACCCACATGATGCTCACCAGGCCGATGCAGGCGAAGTTCATCATGAGCATGTTCAGGACCGACTTGGTCCGGACCATGCCGCCGTAGAAGAACGCCAGCCCTGGCGTCATGAGCAGGACGAGTGCCGAACTCGCCAGCATCCAGGCGGTGTCGCCGGTGTTGAGTGCGTAGAACGGCATGGGACCTCCGGGGGCTCCGGGTGCGGAGCGTGGGGGCGGGCAGTGCCCCGAGGGTGTCGGCGCCGCGTTTCGGGCGGCCCGGAGCCGTGTTACCTGCGCGTGAACACCGCGCCCCGCGTGTTACGGCGCAGTGACGCGGCCCGTGGGGGTGACCGCGTGTCCGCCGTCGCCTACGCGGCCTCGGCGGGCTCCAGGAGGGCGTCGACGAATGCCGCCGGGTCGAACGCCGCGAGGTCGTCCGGGCCCTCGCCCAGCCCGACCAGCTTCACCGGGACCCCGAGCTCGCGCTGCACCGCGATGACGATGCCGCCCTTGGCGGTGCCGTCGAGCTTGGTCAGGACGATCCCGGTGATCGCGACCGCCTCCGCGAACACCCGCGCCTGCACGAGCCCGTTCTGGCCGGTGGTCGCGTCCAGGACGAGCAGGACCTCGTCGAGGGGGCCGTTGCGCTCGAGGACCCGCTTCATCTTCCCGAGCTCGGCCATCAGCCCGGCCTTGTTCTGCAGGCGGCCTGCGGTGTCGACGAGCACCGTGTCGACCTCGGCCTGCGCACCCTCCCGGGCGGCCTCGAAGGCGACGCTCGAGGGGTCGGCGTTCTCCGCGCCGCGGACCGTCGGGACCCCGACGCGCCGTCCCCAGCTCTCCAGCTGGTCCGCCGCCGCCGCCCGGAAGGTGTCCGCCGCGCCGAGCAGCACGTCGGACCCGTCGGCGACGAGCAGGCGCGCGAGCTTCCCGACGGTCGTCGTCTTCCCGGCGCCGTTGACCCCGACGACGAGCACGACCGCCGGCCGCCCGTCGTGGCGGGCGACGGCGAGGCTGCGGTCCAGGCCGGCGTCGACCAGGGTCAGCAGCTCCTCGCGCAGGATCTCGCGGACGTCGCCCGGGGTTCGCCCGGCCTGGACCCGCACCCGGGTGCGCAGCCGGTCGACCAGCTCCAGGGTCGGGGTCACCCCCACGTCGGCGGTGATGAGGGTGTCCTCGACCTCCTCCCACGTCGACTCGTCGATGTGGTCGCGCGAGAGCAGGGTCAGCAGCCCGCGGCCGAGCCCGGAGCGCGATCGGGACAGGCGGTCCCGGAGCCGGACGAGGCGCCCGGCCGCCGACAGGGGCGTCTCGACCGGCGTCGCGGTGGCCGGCGGGGACTCGGCGGTGACGTCGGCGTCGGGCAGCGTCAGCGTCGAGGACACGACCGGTCGCGCGGTGTCGCGGGGGGTCTCCGCGTCGTCGCCGACCCCGGGTGGGTAGTCGACGCCGGGCCGGGGCCGCTCCAGGGTGCTGGGACCGCCGGTCAGCTCACCCCGACGGCGTCCCCGCAGCGCCCGCCGCGACGTCGGGATGGCCACGACGAGCCCGACCACGACGACGAGGCCGAGGACGATCAGGACGACGGTCTGCACGAACGGTGTCACGCCTGCGATCGTCCCAGACCGTCGCGGCACCCCGGTGGGCACCGGCCGGGCGCCCGTCCGGCCGGCTCGTCCACGCGGTCAGGCGGGTCAGCGGTCCGGGCGGGTCCGGCGGGTACGGGCTCCCGGTCGCGGACCCGGCGGCTGATGACGGTGCTGACGCCGTCACCGCGCATGCTCACCCCGTACAGGGCGTCGGCGATCTCCATGGTCCGCTTCTGGTGGGTGACGATGAGCAGCTGGCTGGTCTCGCGCAGCTCTTCGTAGAGCGCGAGGAGGCGACCGAGGTTGGTGTCGTCGAGGGCGGCCTCCACCTCGTCCAGGACGTAGAACGGGCTGGGCCGCGCCTTGAAGACGGCCACCAGCAGCGCCACCGCGACGAGCGACCGCTCGCCGCCGGACAGCAGCGACAGCCGGGTGACCTTCTTCCCGGCAGGTCGGGCCTCCACCTCGACGCCGCTGGTGAGCGGGTCGTCCGGGTCGGTGAGGTACAGGCGGCCCTGACCGCCCGGGAACAGCCGCGCGAAGACCGTGGTGAACTCCGCGGCGGTGTCGGCGAAGGCGGCCGCGAACACCTCGCGCACCCGGGCGTCGACCTCAGCGACGACGCCGAGCAGGTCGTCGCGGGAGCGCTGGAGGTCCAGCAGCTGCTCGCTGAGGAACGCCAGCCGCTCGGTGGCGGCGTCGAACTCCTCCAGCGCCAGGGGGTTCACCCGGCCGAGCTCGGCCAGCGCCCGCTCTCCCCGCCGACGCAGCGCCTCCAGTGCCGCGCGGTCCGTCGGGAGCTCGGACGGGGCCTCGGACGGGGCGTCGGACGGCGCCTCGGGGAAGTCCCCGAGCAGCTGCTCCAGCGTGCTCGACAGCTGCTCGGCGACCAGGACGGCCAGGCCGCCGAGCTCCGCGCGCGCAGCGGCCGACGCCAGCTCAGCGGCGTGGACCTGCTCGACCGCGGCAGCGAGCTCGGTCTCGGCGACGCCGAGGCGTGAGCGGACCGACCGGACGGCGTCCGCGGTCCCGGCTGCATCGGCTCGGACCGCAGCTGCCCGGGCCGCGGCCGTCCGCGCGTGGTCGTCGACAAGCTCGGCGAGTGCGTCCGCGCCCCGGGCCACCGCCGCGGCGCGGTCGGCCAGGGCGAGACGCCGCCGGTCGGCGAGGTGGGCGCGCGCAGCGGCCGCCTCGGCGGCGACGACGCGCCGGTCGAGGACGTCGGCCTGCCCGGCGACCGCGGCCAGGCGCTCCTCCGCGCTGCGCTGCGCGAGAGACGCCTCCCACTCGACGGCGCGGGACGCCTCCAGCGCCGCGGCTGCGTCGGCGTCGGCATCGGCCCCGGCGTCGGCCCCGGCAAGGGCGTCGCCGCCCGCGGCTCGCCCCGTCGCCCCGACGGCGCTCTCGGCGCCGATCCCGAGCGGGAGGCCGCCGGACCCGTCGAACAGCGTCCCCGGCAGGTCGAGGGCGGCCGCGCGGGCCGCGGCCAGACGCTGCTCGCGCACCGCCAGGTCCTCGTCGTCGACTGCCAGCCCCCGCACCGCCGCGTCGCGGGCGAGGGTCAGCCGGCCGGCCTCGGCGCGTGCCGCCCGAGCCCGCTGCCCGAGTGCACCGAGCTCCTCGGCGACCGCTGCCAGGCGCGCGTCGGACTCGTGCAGGCGGTCCAGTGCCGCCGCCTCGACTCCCTCAGCCGCGGCCGCCGCCTCCGCCGCGGCCGCGACCTCGAAACGGAGGCGCTGCGCGTCGTGCTCGAGGACCTGCACGGCCCGGGTGGTCTCCTGGACCGCTGCCGCCAGCTCGACCCGGCTGCCGCCGGTGCCGCCACCGGCGGCCCGGTCGTCGGCGAGCAGCTGGCCGGCCCGCGTGACGGCGACGACCCGCCGCCCGGCGGCCCGGGCAGCGGCGAGCACGACGGCCGCCTCGTCGAGGTCGGCGACGGCGACGTGGTCGTCGAGCAGCCGGCTCAGCGCCGGACCGACCGTGGCGCCACCGGGGCGGACGGTGACCAGCGCCGCCACCGCGACGCCCGGCTCTCCGGCAACCCCAGCCGCCCGACCGGTCGGCACCGCGGTCGCGGCCTCGGCGGTCGGGGCCTCAGCGGTGATGTCGGCGGTGTCGGCGGTGGGGGTGTCGGCGGCGGAGGTGTCGGGGCCGGCGAGGAGCATCCCGGCCGCACCCCAGTCGTGGCCTGCCAGGGCGTCGAGGGCGGTCCGGGCGTCCTCGGGGCCGGCGACGACCACGGCATCGGCCCAGCGGTCCAGCGCAGCCGCGACGGCCCTCTCCCACCCGGGGCGCACGGCGATCGTGGCCGCGACCGTGGCGGTGGCGGCGCCGGCCGCGACGAGCTCCGCCGCAGCGTCGCGGGCACCGAGCCCGAGGGTCAGGGCGTCGCGCCGGGCGAGCAGCGCGGTGCGTTCGCCCTCGATGGCCCGCGCACGGTCGCGGAGCCGGTCGAGGGTGTCCCGGGCCGTGCGGTGGTCCTGCACCGCGCGCTCGTGGCGGCTGTCCAGGTCCCCCTCGCCGGCATCGAGGCCGGCGACCCCGTGCTCGCGCGCCGCGAACTGGTGCTCGGTCGCGGCTGCCCGGTCCAGCGCCTCGGTCATGGCCTCGCCGAGACGCCCGATCTCGGCGAGTCGAGCCGCCCGGCGGGACCGGACGGCGGCCAGCTCGGCGTCCAGGGCGGCGACCCGCTCGCGGTGGCGGGCGTGGGCCCGGGTGCTGTCGCGCTGTCGTGCCTCGACCAGCGCGAGGCGCCCCTGCGCCCCGGCGCGTGCCTCCCGGGCGGTCTGGACGGCTCCGCTGCGAACGGCCAGGTCGGCTGTGGCGGCGGCCTCTGCCCGGCGGAGCCGGTCGGCCTCGGCCCGCAGCGCGACCGGGTCCGCCGCGGCCGCCACCGCGGCGTCGGGGCGGCGGTGGCGCTCGGCCCGCTCCCGGGCGACCGCCGCGGTGGACCGGACGCCGTCGAGCAGACCGGTGGCGGCGAACCACTCCTGCTGCGCGGCGGCGACCGTCTCACCGACCGTGGCGGCCCGGGTCTCCAGGCGGTCGCGCTCGGCGTGCAGCGCCGTGACGCTGGCTGCCGCGGACCGGCGTGCCCCCTCCGCCCGGGCCCGCTCCGCGGTCAGGCGCTCCAGCGCACCCGTCGCCGCCCGGACGTCGGCGGCGAGCAGGCGCCCGCGGACCTCGCGCAGCTCCGCCGCGAGGGCATGCGCCCGGCGCGCGGTCTCGGCCTGGCGTCCGAGGGGCTTGAGCTGGCGGCGCAGCTCGGTGGTCAGGTCCGCGACCCGGACGAGGTTGGCCGCCATGGCGTCCAGCTTCCGCAGCGCCCGCTCCTTGCGGCGCCGGTGCTTGAGGATCCCGGCGGCCTCCTCGACGAACGCCCGACGCTCCTCGGGGCCGGCGGCGAGGACCGCGTCGAGGCGACCCTGCCCGACGATGACGTGCATCTCCCGGCCGATTCCGGAGTCCGACAACAGCTCCTGGACGTCGAGGAGCCGGCAGGGGCTGCCGTTGATCGCGTAGTCGGACCCACCGGCCCGGAACATGGTCCGGGTGATCGACACCTCGCTGTAAGCAATGGGCAGGGCACCATCCGCGTTGTCGATGGTGAGGACCACCTCGGCCCGGCCCAGCGGGGACCGTCCCGGACCACCGCCGTCGCGACCGGCGCCGGCGAAGATGACGTCCTCCATCCGGCCGCCGCGCAGCGTCCGCGCGCCCTGCTCACCGAGCACCCAGGTGAGGGCGTCCACCACGTTGGACTTGCCGGAGCCGTTCGGGCCGACCACCGCGGTGATCCCCGGCTCGAAGGTCAGCGTGGTCACCGACGCGAAGGACTTGAAACCCCGGAGGGTGAGGCTCTTGAGGAACACGGTCCGGCCACGCTAGCCAGGCCGAACGCGCCGCCCGCGCTGATCGGCGGCGTGTCGCGGTGGGCCTGGACGAGCCGTCAGCCCGCCGGGTGGACCGCCGTCAGATCAGGACGGGCTCGCGGTCCTCGGCGAGGGTGAGCAGGTCACCGTGCTGGGTGGCGGCGACGAGCCGGTCGTTCTCGGCCTGCAGCCGCATCAGCGCCGACTCGAGGTCGTTGACTCGTCGGCGCAGGCGCTGGATCTCGACGTGGAGGGCGACGTCCGAGCCGCCCATGTGGCCGAGCAGGGCCTTTGCCATGATCCGTCCTTCGGTTGCCTCACGGGCGGCGGGGGACACCGTTCCGTGACTTATGGTCCCACCCGCCCAGGCAGGCGTCAACGAGGCACCGGCACCCGTTCCCACGTCAGCCGGCCGGGCGTCGGGGGACCGGCTGACACCGGGGGCAGCGGTGCGACGAGCGGTTCATGAAGGGCTCCCGGACGACGGGCGTGCCGCAGCGGCGACACGGCCGACCCTGCTGGCCGTACACCGCGAGCGCGGTCGAGTACCGACCGCTGGCGCCGTTGACGTCGACGTACAGGCTGTCGAAGGAGGTCCCGCCGGCGTCGAGGGCGGCCCCCATGACGAGGCGGAGGCCGGTGAGCAGCCGCGCCACCTCACCGCGGGTGAGCGTGGCGGTCGGACGGGCACCGTGCAGGCGCGCGTGCCAGAGCGCCTCGTCGGCGTAGATGTTCCCGACGCCGGACACGACCGTCTGGCCGAGCAGGGCCCGCTTGATCCCCGTGTGGCGGCGGCGGAGGAGGCGCCACAGGTCCTCCGCGGCGAGCGGGCCGAGGGGGTCCGGGGCGATGTGCGCGAGCACCCGGGGCAGCTCGTCCGGACCGGGACCGCCGTCGGTCAGCAGGAGGCCGCCGAAGGTCCGCTGGTCGACGTAGCGCAGCTGGGAGGGGCCGGCGCCGGGCCCCGGACCGTCGGACAGGTCGAGCACGGCGCGCAGGTGCGGGCCGGGCGGACTGTCGGCGGCCACCACGAGCAGCTGGCCGCTCATGCCGAGGTGGGCGACGAGGGCCGTGCCCCCGCTCCCGCTGCCCCGGCTCGCAGGACCCCCGCTCGCAGGGCCCCCGCTCCCCGTGTCCCCGCTCCCAGGGCCCCCGCTCAGGGGCAGCCAGAGGTACTTGCCGCGGCGGTGGGCCGCCAGGATCGTCGCCCCGGTGAGCTGCTCGGCGAGCGCGTCCGCGCCCGCCGGGTGCCGCCGGGCGGCCCGCGGGTGCAGGACCCGGGCTCGGGTGACGGTCCGGCCGACGACGAACCGGTCGAGCCCCCGGCGGACGATCTCGACCTCCGGCAGCTCAGGCACGGGGAGTCAGGACGCTCCGTCCCCGGCCGCGGCCACCGCGTCGCCGGGCCCGGCCCCGTCGCCGTCCCGGCTCTCGTCCCCATACCCGGCCACCGGGGCGGCCGACTGCGGCAGCGCCCCGTCCAGCACCGTGTAGGCGTGCTCGGCGGCCCGCTGCTCGGCCTCCTTCTTGGAGTTGCCGACGCCGACGCCGCACTCGGCGCCCGCGATGACGGCCGCCGCCCGGAAGACCTTCGCGTGGTCGGGTCCGGTGTCGCTCACGTGGTACTCGGGCACCCCGTCACCGCGCCTCGCGGTCAGCTCCTGCAGGCTCGTCTTCCAGTCCAGGCCCGCTCCGGTCGCGGCAGCCTCGGTGACCATCGGGTCGAGGAGTCGGCCGACCACCCGGGTCGCCCCGACGAACCCGTGCTCGACGAAGACCGCACCGAACAGGGCCTCGACGGTGTCGGCGAGGATCGAGGACCGGTCGCGGCCACCGCTCGCCTCCTCCCCCCGTCCGAGGCGCAGGTGCTCCCCGAGCCCCAGGCCGCGGCCGATCCCCGCGAGCGCCCGCGCATTGACGACGGCGGCACGCAGCCGCGCCAGCTGTCCTTCCGGGAGGTCCGGGTACCGGCGATAGAGCGACTCCGAGACGACGAGGCCGAGGACGGAATCCCCGAGGAACTCCAGGCGCTCGTTGGTCGGCAGACCGCCGTGCTCGAAGGCGTAGGAGCGGTGGGTGAGGGCCAGCTCGAGCAGGCCGGGCGAGAGGTCGACGCCGAGGGCGGCCGCCACCGCGGCAGCCGTCGTGACGGCGGTGGTCAGAGGTCTGCGACGTTCCGACTGCCGTACCGCAGGGCCACCGGGGTACCCGCGGCGTCGGTCAGCACCCGGGCATGGTGGGACACGCTCCACACGACCCGGCCGTTCTCCACCGTGCGGTTGATCTGGGGCAGCTTGGCCTTCCACTGCGACCGACGGTGGCGGGTGTTGCTGCGCGAGAGCTTCCGCTTCGGGACTGCCATGGTGCTCGTCTCTTTTCTGCTTGCTGCGTCGGGTGCGTCGTGCGGGCTGAGTGGTCCGGAGCCGTCTCGGCCGGGCTCGTGGGCGGCTTGCCCAGCGCCGTCGTCGCCGGCCCGGGCTCCGAGAACTGCCCCCATTGTGGCCGACGCCGCCAGCACCCTGCGTCCGGCGACGGGTCCGGTGCCCGAGTCAGCTTCCCGAGGGCTCCACCAGGCTCGACAGCGCTGCCCACCGCAGGTCGGTCGGGACGGGCGCCGGAGCGCCGTCGGTCGCCTTCGAGCCGTCCGGGAGCAGTCCGGGGCAGCCCGGGCGGCACAGCGGCAGCAGCGGCAGCTCGAGGACGACCGCGTCGCGCACGGCCTGCTCCAGGTCGAGCAGGTCCCCGTCGAGGGCGAACACCTCCTCGGCGTCCTCCGCGTCCTCCGGCACCGCGCCGTGCGTCGGGGCGTCGGTGTACACGTAGAGCGCCTCCACCGGCGCCTCGACCTCGAGGTGCACCGGATCCAGACACCGGACGCACTCGCCGACGGCCTCCCCGGTGACCGTCCCGGACACCCAGAAGCCCTCCACCACGGAGTCCACCGACAGCCGCAAGCGGACAGGCGTGCCGGTCGCGATCCCGATGTCGGGGATCGCGAGCCCTGCGGGTGCCGGCACGGAGACCGAGAGTCGTCGCTCGGAGCCCGCCCGGCGATCGAGCTGGCGGGTGTCCAGGACGAACGGTGACCGCACGTCGGCGGGCATGGTGACCTCCCGGTCGGGTGCGGTGTCTGTCGAGCGACGGACCAGCGGGCGGGCCCTCCCGCCACACCAGCACACGGGCACGCCGGCACGGCCTCCGCACGTCGACCGGACAGGCTAGCCGGTCTCCCCGTCCCCAGTCCGGACCCGCGCTCTGAGGCGGGCGGCGACCGTCGGCGGCACCAGCGCGCTCACGTCGCCGCCGAGGCTGGAGACCTGGCGGACCAGGGTCGAGGAGAGGAACGAGTGGTCGATGCTCGTCGGGACGAAGACGGTCTCGATGCCGGTCAGCGAGCGGTTCAGCTGCGCCATCGACAGCTCGTAGTCGAAGTCGGACACCGCCCGGATGCCCTTGACGATGGCGTCGGCCCCGATGCGGCGGCAGAAGTCGACGAGCAGTCCGGAGAAGGCGACGGCGTCCACGGTCGTCAGTCCCTTGTCGGCGATCACCTCGCGGAGCAGCTCGACCCGTTCGTCGGCGCTGAACACCGGGCGCTTGGTCGTGTCCTTCCCGACCGCCACCGTCACCCGGTCGGCGAGCGACGCGGCCCGCTGCACGATGTCGACGTGGCCGTTCGTCGGGGGGTCGAAAGAACCGGGGCAGACCACGTGCCGCACCTGGCGCCTCCTCAGTCGGTCCCCCGACCGGTCCACGCCCCCACCCACAGCGCCGTCTCACCGTAGAGGCGCACCGGCCAGGGATCGAAACCCGCCGGCCAGGACGGTCCCGGGTCGCGCCGGGCGCGCTCGACCACCACCGTCGCCCCCGGTGCGAGCCAGCCGTCGGCGAGGCGGGCGAGCACGTCGTCGACGGCCGCGGCGGCCAGCGACCAGGGCGGGTCGGCGACGACCAGGTCGAACGGCGTCCTCCCTGGCCCGTCGGGGGTGGCCAGGTAGGCCGCGACGGTGCGCCGCACGACCCGCACAGCGCCCGCCAGGCCGACCGCTGCCGCGTTCGCCCGCGCGGTCGCGGCGGCAGCGGCATCCGCCTCGACCAGGACCGCCGACGCGGCCCCCCGGGACACCGCCTCCAGACCCAGCGCGCCGGAGCCGGCGAACAGGTCGAGCACCGCGTCGCCCGCGAGGCCCGAACGCGCGGACACCAGCGCGGCGAACAGCGCCTCCCGCACCCGGTCGGTGGTCGGCCTGGTGCTGCGGGCGTCCCTGCCGCCGGGCACGGCGATCCGCCGCCCACCGGCCGAGCCGGCGACGATCCGCGGGCTCACGACTTCTCGAGGTACTCGTCGTCGCCGGGGTCGGTCAGGTCCGACAGCCGGCCGACCAGCAGCGGGTAGCGGGTCAGATCCGGGTCGCCGGCCGCGACCGTCGCGGCCAGCAGCTCCTCCGCCGCGACCTTGGCGGCGTCGATGACCTCGCCGTCGTCGAGGATGTCCAGCAGGCGGAAGCGGCTCCGGCCGGCCTGGGCGGCGCCGAGCACGTCACCCTCCCGGCGCTGGCGCAGGTCCAGGCGGGCGAGCTCGCGGCCGTCGCTCGTCCCCGCGACGGCCTCGGTGCGGATCCGGCCCGGGCTGCCCGTCTCGGCCGCGGTGAGCAGCAGGCACACCCCGCCGGCGGCGGAGCGGCCGACCCGTCCCCGCAGCTGGTGCAGCTGGGAGACCCCGAAGCGGTCGGCGTCCACGACGATCATCGCGGTGGCGTTCGGCACGTCGATGCCCACCTCGACCACCGTCGTGCAGAGCAGGACGTCGACGGTCCCGGCGGCGAAGGCCCGCAGCACTGCGTCCCGGGCCTCGGGAGGGAGCCGGCCGTGCACGACGGCGGTCCGGATGCCGGCGAGCCGCCCGGCGACCAGCCCCGGAGCGGCGGCCTCGAGTGCGGCGCCGCCGGTCGAGCCGACCAGCGCCTCCCCGGCGCTCGCCGCCGGCGCTGGGCGAGCGGTCGCCGCCGGCACTGGGCCGGCGGTCGCGGCGGACGCCCGGCCGGGCGGGTCACCGATCCGCGGGAAGACCACGAATCCCTGGTGTCCGAACTCGACCTCCTCCCGGAGGCGGTCCCAGGCCCGGTCCAGCCACCGGGGGGCCTCGAGCACCGGGACGACCGTCGTGGTCACCCGCGACCGGGTCCCGGGCGTGCCGTCCAGCGTCACGTGGTCGAGGTCGCCGAAGACGGTCATGGCCACCGTCCGCGGGATCGGGGTCGCCGTCATCACCAGCAGGTGCGGCGCACTGCCGGCGACCGGGGTGGTCAGAGCGGCCCGCTGCTCGACGCCGAAGCGGTGCTGCTCGTCAACGACGACGAGCCCGAGCTCGGCGAAGGACACGCGGTCCTGCAGCAGGGCATGGGTGCCGACGACGAGCCCAGCGACGCCGGCGGCGATCTCGAGCAGCGCCCGGCGCCGGTCGGGCACCGACAGCGACCCGACGAGCAGGGTGACGCGGGTGGTCGCAGCGGAGCTCCCGTTGCCGAACAGGTCCGCGCCACCGAACCGGCCGACCTCAGCGAGGGGTCCGAGCAGGGTGTTCAGCGACCGCGCGTGCTGCTGGGCGAGAGCCTCGGTCGGGGCGAGCAGCACCGCCTGGGCACCGGAGTCGACCACCGCGAGCATCGCCCGCAGCGCGACCACCGTCTTGCCCGAGCCGACCTCCCCCTCCAGGAGGCGGTGCATCGGGGCGGACCGGGCGAGCTCCGTCCGCAGCAGCCGGCCGACCTCCTCCTGAGCGGGGGTGAGGCGGAACGGGAGAGCCGCGTCGAACGCGTCGAGCAGCCCGCCGTCGCGGCCGGGACGGGGGACGGCCGGGGTCCGCGAGGTCTCCCACCGGCGCCGCGCGAGGGCCAGCTGCGGCACGAACGCCTCGTCGTGGCGCAGCCGCTCCCGGCCGCGCTCGTCGTCCTCGCGGCTGGTGGGCCGGTGGACCAGGCGGTAGGCCTCGTCGAGACCGGCCAGGCCGAGGTCGGTGACCAGGTCGGCGGGCAGGTGGTCCGCGACCGTCGTCCGGTCCAGCACCATGCGCACCGCGGCGGCGACCTTCCAGGACGTGAACTCCGCGCTGGCCGGGTAGACCGGCACGAACCGCTCGTCGAACTGCAGCTCGGAGTCCTCGATCCCGTCGGCGTCCTCCGTGGGGCCCCCGACGCCCGGGGCCCCCGCGTCCGGGCCTGCGGCGGCTCCCGCGGTCCCGGCGGCGTCGGTGGCCGGAGCCCGTTCCAGGACGAACTCGGGGTTGGCGAGCTGGCGCTGGCGACCGTGGATGCCGACCGTCCCGGCGAACAGTCCCCAGCGTCCCGGCGCCAGTCGCTTCTCCTGCCACGGCTGGTTGAACCAGACCAGCTGCAGCGTGGTCCCGGAGGCGTCCTCCAGGACCGCGGTCGTCATCCACCGCTCCTTGCCGCGGCTGGTCCGCCCGGGCAGCCGCCGCGAGCCGATCGAGCGCACCCGGGCCTGGACGGTCACCGGCGCACCGATCTTGAGCGCGGCCAGGTCGGTCAGGCTGCCGCGCTCGACGAGGCGGCGCGGCAGGTGGTCGAGCAGGTCGAGCACGGAGTGCAGACCCATCGTCGCCAGCTTCGCCACGGTCGCCCCGGGCAGCACCGCCGTCAGCGCTGTCGTGCGGGGGTCGGACACGACCGCGGCGGCCGCCGGTGGTCCGGGCACGCGGCCGACGGTACCGACGACGTCCGACATGGCCGCCGGCCCCGCCTCTACCGGGCGGCCGGGCGGGCGGGCGCACCGATCGTCCGGGTCGACGGGGCGGGTATCCTCGCGGGGTCGACCCGGGCGCCCGTCAGCCGAGCGCTGTCGTGGCTGTCGTATCGCGACGGGGACACCTCCCCGGGGCAGCCGTCAGCCGGGATCGTCTGCCGAAGCCGAAGCGCCCCCGCACGGGCGTGCTACCGAGGAGTCCGCCACCGTGGCCGCCATCTGTGAGATCTGCGGGAAGTCGCCGAGCTGCGGCAACAACGTGTCCCACTCCCACCGCCGCACGCCGCGCCGCTGGTCGCCGAACATCCAGCGGCTGCGCACCCGCGTCAAGGGCAACACCGTCCGCATCGAGGTCTGCACCTCCTGCATCAAGGCCGGCAAGGTCGTCCGCTAGGCCTGTCTCTGGGCCGGGGTGTCGCACCTCAGGCGGTGAAGTGCCGGTGGCCCGTCGGGCCGCTGCGCACGACGCCCCCGACGGTCACCACGGCCTCGGCACCGTCCCCGGACGGGACCTGCACCCGGCCGATGCGTCGCCAGCCGCCCGGGAGCGCGACGTCGGAGGGGAAGCAGGCCACCAGCGCGTGGTCGTCGCCACCGGTGAGGACGAAGTCCAGCGGGTCGGTGTTCAGGGCGGCCCCGACCGCGGCGACCGGCTCGTCGACCACCAGGGTGGCGGGGTCGAGGTCGACCGCCACCCCGCTGGCCCGGGCGAGGTGTCCGAGGTCGGCGAGCAGCCCGTCGCTGACGTCGATCATGGCGCGGGCACCGGCCAGCGCCGCCGCCGGGCCTGCCGCATAGGGCGGCTCGGGTCGTCGCAGCGCGTTGACCGCGGCTCGCGGTGAGCGGAACCCCCGGCGCAGGACCGCGAGGCCGGCGGCGGCCCAGCCGAGTCGGCCGGCGACCGCCACCACATCGCCGGGACGGGCGCCGGCCCGGGTCACCGGGCCACCCGGCGCGGCCTCTCCGAGCACGGTGATCGCGAGCACCACCTGGGGAGCGGCGACGGTGTCCCCGCCGATGACGACGGCGCCCACCGTGCCGGCCTCGGCCGCGAGCGCGCCGGCCAGCTCCCGCACCCACGCGACGGGGGTGTCGGGCGGCGCCCCGAACCCGACGAGGAGGGCCCGCGGATACCCGCCCATGGCCGCGATGTCGGCGAGGTTGGCGGCCGCCGCGCGGGTGCCGATGTCGGCGGCCTCGGACCAGTCCCGGCGGAAGTGCCGCCCCTCGACGAGCATGTCGGTGCTCACGAGCACCTGCGGGCCGGCGAGCGCGAGCAGCGCGGCGTCGTCCCCCGGCCCGATCGGCACCTGGGCCGCGTCGAGTCGACCGCCGGGTGCGGCGGCGGCGGTGGCGGCCAGGATCGCGTCGATCAGCCCGAACTCCCCGGCGTCGGCGGCCGTCGGCCCCCCGGGCCCGCGGGCGTCCGGTGTGCGGCCCTGGCTGCTCACCGGAGCCCCAGGGGGCGTCGCGCGGCGGTCTCGACGAGGCGGGTGACGAGGTCGGGGTACGCCAGCCCGGAGGCCGCCCAGACGAGCGGGAACATCGACGTCGGGGTGAAGCCGGGCATCGTGTTGACCTCGTTGACCACGAGCTCGCCGTCGGGGCGCAGGAACAGGTCGACCCGCGCGAGGCCCTCGCAGCCCAGCGCCGTGAACGCCCGGGCGGCCAGCGCGCGGGCGGCGTCGGCGACAGCCGGCTCCAGAAGGGCGGGGACGACGAGGCGGGTGGCGTCGGAGAGGTACTTGGCGTCGAAGTCGTAGTGGTCGCGCGTCGGGTCGAGGACGATCTCGCCGCAGACGCTGACCTCGGGAGGGCCGCCGTCGAGGCCGCTCAGGACACCGCACTCGATCTCCCGGCCGGTCACCGCGGCCTCGACGATGACCTTCGGGTCGTGACCTACCGCCCCGGCGACCGCGGCCGCCAGCTCGTCGGGCCGTCCCACGCGGCTCACCCCGAACGACGACCCCGCGCGCGCGGGCTTCACGAACAGCGGGTACCCCAACCCCGCGACCCGCTCCTCGAGCTTGGGAGGGCCGACCGCCGTCTCCGCGGGCGTCAGCGCCTCCCAGCGGCCGACGGGCAGACCGGCCGCGCCGAGGACGGTCTTGGTCATCACCTTGTCCATCGCCAGCGCGGACGCCAGGACGCCGGAGCCGACGTAGCGGACCCCCGCCATCTCCAGCAGTCCCTGGACCGTCCCGTCCTCCCCGAACGAGCCGTGCAGCAGCGGCAGGACGACGTCGATCCGGCCGAGGCCGGCCCCGGGCGCACCCACCGTCGCGACTACACCGTCGGGTGCACCGACCGTCGCGACGTCGACGTCGCGGTCGCCCGGGGTCGGGAGGTCGACGTCGGGTGGACCGTGCGGCGGGGTCACCGGTGTCCCGGCCGGGTCGACCTCCGGGAGGGTCGACCCTTCGCCCGGGGAGTCCGGCGGCGCCGCCGGGGAGCCGTCGACGGCGGGGGTCGGCGCCAGCACCCACCTGCCGTCGCGGGTGATGCCGACCGGGACGACGTCGAAACGGGCCGGGTCCAGCACCCCGAGGACCGACCGCGCCGTCAGGACCGACACCGCGTGCTCGCTGCTGCGGCCGCCGAAGAGGACCGCGACCCGCAGCCGCTGCGGAGGCGACTCCCGCGCGCTCGCTGCGACGTCGGCCATGGCGCGGCGCACGCTACGGCACCCGATCGCCCCGGCCGCCGGTCGGCTCCTCGTCCTGCGGTTGGATCGGGGAGTGCCCCGACCCGCGCCCGGCGAAGCGGGACCCGGACCCACGCCGGCCCGCCACGACGCCCGCTGGCGCGTGGTCGTCCCGGTCAAGGGCACCGACCGCGCGAAGTCCCGTCTCGAGCTCGGCGACGACCGACGGACGGCGTTCGCGGGCGCCTTCGCACTCGACACCGTGCGGGCCCTGCTCGCGTGCCCGCTGGTCCGCGACGTCCTCGTGGTCGCCGATCGCGACGCCCGCACCGGGGCCCTGGGCGACCTCGGGGCCACGGTGCTGACCGCCGGGGTCCCGGCCGGCCTGAACGAGGCCCTGCGGTTCGGGCTCGGCGAAGCGTCCCTGTGGTGGCCGGGTCAGCCGCTGGCCGTCGTCCTCGGCGACCTCCCGGCGCTGCGCCCCGCCTCGGTGACCGCCGCGTTGGAGGCGGCGGCCACGATCGGTGGGACCGTCTTCGTCGCCGACGCCAGCGGGGCCGGGACGACACTGCTGGCCGGTCCGCGGCGTCCACCGGAGCCATGGTTCGGCGGGCAGTCCGCAGCGGCGCACCGCCGCGCCGGTGCCGTCGAGATCAGCGCTCTTGTGCCGCCGGACCTGCAACGCGACGTCGACACCACTGCGGACCTCGACGACGCGATCAGCCTCGGGGTCGGCCTGTCGACCAACGCCGTGCTGGCGCTGGCCTGAGACGCAGCCCCGACGGGACAGCGGGCGGGGCCGCGGGGCCCAGGCTCAGCTCTTGCGAGGAGCGCGCTTCGCCGGGGTCGTCTTGGCTGCCGCGGCTGCCGTGGCCGCCGGGGCGGTCGCCGCGGCACTCGCACGCTTGGCAGGGGCCTTGGCGGGAGTGGTCTTCGCGGCTGCCGGTTCGGTCGACTTCACGGCCCGCTTGGCGGGTGCGGCTCCGGTCGCGGTCGTCGCACTCGGTGCCGCCGCCTTCGACGCGCGCTTGGCCGGTGCCGTCGCCGCGGGGGGCGCCGGCGCGGCGGTGGTCCGCTTGGCCGGCGACGTGACCGCTGCCGGCGCACTCGCCGCGACCTTCTTGACGGCCGGCACCCTCGCGAACTTCTTCTCGCCGCTGACGTAGGCCTTCAGCTCGGCGCCCGGACGAAAACGCGGGACCGAGGTCTTCTTCTTCTTCACCGACGCACCGGTGGCGGGGTTGCGGACGGTGCGGGCCGGCTTGTCGAGCTTCTCGAACACGCCGAAACCGGTGATCCCCACCTTCTCCCCCGCGACGACCGTGCGGGTGACGGTGTCGAGCACGGCTTCGAGTGCCTCCGAGGCGGTACGGCGATTGCCGTCGAACCGGCCGGCGAGGGCATCGATCAGCTGGGCCTTGTTCACGACGAACCTCCGCGAGGTGTAGGTCGGGTCCCGTTCCCGACTCGATGCGACGCTCGCGACGATCCGGGACGCGGCGCGGCAGCACGATCATCACAGACAGCGCAGGCTTTTGCGTCACCGACGCGTGCGAAAGCGCGTTGGTTGTCTCCCGGAGTCCGCCGAGTGGTTGTCCGGACGCCGTTCTCGATGCATCGCCGACCCGGGCAGTCCCGCCCGCGCTGTCCTGTGAGTCCGCCCTCCGGGCCGGTCCCCGGCGCACCGGCCGCCCGGGGCCTCAGCCTGCGTGGACGATCTGCGGCAGCGTGCGCGGCTTGTACGTCGGTCTGGACGACTCGAAGTCGTCGATCGCGGATGCCGAGCGGAGGGTCAGGGAGATGTCGTCCAGACCCTCGAGCAGTCGCCAGCGCGTGTAGTCGTCGACGCCGATCGGCGCCAGGACCGTCCCGTCACCGCTGGACACCTCGCGGCGGAGCAGGTCGACGGTCACGGTCGTCCCGGGCGCGTTGTCGAGGACCTTCCACAGCAGCTCGACGGTCTCCTCCGACGCCGTCGCGGCGAGCAGGCCGGCCTTCCCCGCGTTGCCCCGGAAGATGTCCCCGAACCGGGGCGAGATGACGGCTCGGAAGCCGTGGTCGCACAGTGCCCACACGGCGTGCTCGCGCGAGGAGCCGATGCCGAAGTCCGGTCCGGCGACCAGGACGCTGCCACCGCTGAACGCCGGGACGTTCAGGACGAACGCGGGGTCCGACCGCCAGGAGCGGAAGAGGGCGTCCTCGAAGCCGGTCCGGGTGACCCGCTTCATGAACACCGCCGGGATGATCTGGTCGGTGTCGACGCTCCCGCGCCGCAGCGGGACACCGACGCCGGTGTGGGTGGTGAAGGGGTGCACGTGGACCTCCGGGGCTCGGGGCGGGCCGCTCGACGCGGATGGACGGGGGCGGGTGGACGGGGTGTGGCTGGACCGGGCCGAGGACCAGCGGACCCGAGGTGACGGGCGATCCGTCAGGTCGCCGGGCCACGCCGGTCGTGCATCGAGCGGCCGGGCGCGATCAGGCCTGTACGAGCTGGGGGACGTCCGCCGGCGAAGCCAGGCGGCCGACGACGGCGGTGGCGGCCGCGACCGCCGGGGAGACCAGGTGCGTGCGACCGCCGCGGCCCTGACGGCCCTCGAAGTTCCGGTTGGACGTCGACGCCGCGCGCTCACCGGGCGCCAGCTGGTCGGGGTTCATGCCCAGGCACATCGAGCAGCCGGCCGAGCGCCACTCCGCCCCGGCGGCGGCGAACAGCGCGTCCAGCCCTTCCGCCTCCGCTGCGGCCTTGACCTGCATCGAGCCGGGGACCACGAGCATCCGCACGCCGGCCGCGACCCGGTGGCCGTCGAGGACGGCGGCGGCGGCCCGCAGGTCCTCGATCCGCCCGTTGGTGCACGAGCCGAGGAAGACGGTGTCGACGGCGATCTCCCGCATCGGCGTCCCTGCTGTGAGATCCATGTACGCCAGCGCCCGCTCGGCGCTGACGCGCGCGTTCGCGTCGAGGAAGGACTCCGGGTCGGGCACGCTCCCCGACAGCGGGACGCCCTGGCCCGGGTTCGTGCCCCACGTCACGAACGGGGCCATGACCGAGGCGTCCAGCACCACCTCGCGGTCGAAGGCAGCCCCGGGATCGGTCTGCAGCTGACACCAGTCGGCCAACGCCGCGGCCCAGTCCGCGCCGCGGGGGGCATGCGGTCTGCCGGCCAGGTAGGCGAAGGTGGTCTCGTCCGGTGCGACCATCCCCGCCCGGGCGCCCCATTCGATGGACATGTTGCAGACCGTCATGCGGCCCTCCATCGACATCTCGCGGAATGCAGCGCCGCGGTACTCGACCATGTAGCCCGCGCCGCCGCCGGTGCCGACGTCAGCGATCAGCGCCAGCACGAGGTCCTTGGGTGTGACGCCCGGCGGCAGGGCCCCGTCCACGGTGACGGCCATCGTCCGCGGGCGGGGCTGGGAGAGGGTCTGGGTGGCCAGCACGTGCTCGACCTCCGACGTCCCGATGCCGAAGGCGAGGGCGCCGAACGCGCCGTGGGTGGAGGTGTGGGAGTCCCCGCACACGACGGTGGTGCCGGGTTGGGTGAGACCGAGCTGGGGGCCGACGACGTGGACGATCCCCTGCTGGGCATCGCCCATCCGGTGCAGGCGGATGCCGAAGTCCGCGCAGTTGCGTCGGAGGGTGTCGACCTGGATCCGCGAGACCGGGTCGCTGATCGGCTGGTCGATCGCCAGCGTGGGCACGTTGTGGTCCTCGACGGCGATGGTGAGGTCCGGCCGCCGCACGCCCCGACCCTCCAGCCGCAGCCCGTCGAAGGCCTGCGGGCTGGTGACCTCGTGCACGAGGTGCAGGTCGATGTAGAGCAGGTCGGGCTCCCCGGGCGCCGACCGGACGACGTGGGCGTCCCACAGCTTGTCCGGCAGGGTCCGCGGTGCTCCCGCGGCTCCCCGGCTCAGCGGGTCGGGCCTGCTGGTGGTCGTCGGGGTGGTCGGGGTGTCGGGGCTCGTGTCGGGGCTCGTGTCCTGGCTCGTGTCGCTCGTCGTGGTCGTCGTCGTGTCGGTCGTCGTGTCGCTCGTCGTGTCATTGCTGGTGGTCGTCATGGGAACGCCCGTCCTCCCGCCGCTCGCGGTGCCGGACCTGTCCGGCGGCCGTCGTGGTCCGGCGCCTCCGGTGGCCCGGCCGACCCGGACACAGGTGGTTGCATCTCACACTCCGAGACGCCAGTATCGGAGCATGGACAACACTAGCGGCGTCGGCGTGCTGGACAAGGCCGCCGCCGTGCTGGACGCCCTCGAGGCGGGGCCGGCCACCCTCGCCGGTCTGGTCGCGGCCACCGGGCTCGCCCGGCCGACGGCGCACCGCCTGGCGGTCGCCCTGGAGCACCACGGACTGCTGGCCCGGGACCTCCGCGGCCGTTTCGTCCTCGGTCCGCGGCTCACCGAGCTGGCGGCAGCGGCCGGCGAGGACCGGCTCATCGCCGCTGCCGGTCCGGTGCTCAACCGCCTGCGCGACCTGACCGGGGAGTCGGCGCAGGTGTACCGCCGACAGGGCGAGCACCGCGTCTGTGTGGCCGCTGCCGAGCGGCCCTCCGGTCTCCGCGACACGATCCCGGTGGGCACCCAGCTCACCCTGAAGGCCGGCTCGGCGGCCCAGGTCCTGCTCGCGTGGGAGGAGCCGGACCGCCTGCACCGGGGGCTGCAGGGCGCCCGGTTCTCGGCGCAGGCGCTGGCGGCCGTCCGTCGGCGTGGCTGGGCGGCGAGCGTCGCCGAGCGGGAGCCTGGCGTGGCGTCGGTGTCGGCTCCCATCCGGGCCGCCGGGGGGCGGGTGGTCGCAGCGGTGTCGGTGTCGGGGCCGGTGGAACGGCTCAGCCGTCAGCCCGGACGGGTGCACGCACCAGCGGTGCTCGGGGCCGCCGAACGGCTCAGTGAGGTCCTGCGGCGCGCCGAGGAGGCCTGACGAGCGGGCCTGAGGAGCAGGCCTGATGAGGGTCCCGGACGGACGAGGCCGACGCGCCCCGAGGACGCGCCGGCCTGCTGTAGCCCCGACGGGATTCGAACCCGCGCTACCGCCTTGAGAGGGCGGCGTGCTAGGCCGCTACACAACGGGGCCAGAGATCACCGTGAGGCGACCGCGCTGGGGTACCTGGACTCGAACCAAGACTAACTGAACCAGAATCAGTTGGGCTGCCAATTACCCCATACCCCAAGGACACCCGGGGGTGTCGGCACGAGGGTAGACCAGGGTCAATCCGGAGGCAAAGCCGTCGACGCAGGGGCCCCAGCGGGCTCCGGACCTGCCGACGCAGGGGCCCCGGCGCGCTCCGGGCCTGCCGACGCAGGGGCCCCGGCGGGCTCCGGGCCCGCGGACGCCGGAGCCGAGCCCGCCGCCGCCGGGGCCGACCGGGGCCGCTGCCGGGCCGCCGCCAGCCGCCGCAGGGTCCGGGCCCGGCCGAGCAGCTCGAGGGACTCGAACAGCGGCGGGGACACCCGGCGGCCCGTCACCGCGACCCGGACCGGCCCGTAGGCAAGTCGCGGCTTGAGTCCCAGGCGGGCCACCAGCGCCACCCGCAGCGCCGCCTCGATGGCACCGGCGTCCCAGCCCTCGAGGCCGGCGAGGGCGGCCTCCGACGCGGCCAGGGTCGCGTCGGCGTCCCGGTCGAGGACCGCGGCCGCCTCGTCCTCGACGGCGAAGGCCCCGTCGGCCACCAGCAAGAACCCGATCATGTCGTCGGCCTCCGACAGCACGGTGATCCGCTCCTGGACCAGGGGCGCGGCCGCGCGCACGAGGGCGGCGGTCGCGTCGTCCGGCTCGGGCGCCACGAGGCCGACCGAGACGAGCCGGTCGAGCACCCGCCGGGCGAAGTCGTCGGGGTCGAGGCGGCGGACCCACTCGGCGTTCACGGCCTCGGCCTTGCGGACGTCGAAGCGGGCCGGGTTGGAGCTGACGCGGCCGATCTCGAACGCGGCCGCCATCTCCGCGGTCGAGAAGATCTCCCGGTCGCCGCCGATCGACCAGCCGAGCAGGGCGAGGTAGTTCAGCAGTCCCTCCGCCAGGAAGCCGCGGCGGCGGTAGGACGCCAGTGAGGCCTCGGGATCGCGCTTGGACAGCTTCTTGCTCCCCTGACCCAGCACGTACGGCAGGTGCCCGAACGCGGGCAGCTCGGTGGCGTGCCCGAGGCCCACGAGCACCTCCCACAGCGCGAGCTGGCGCGGCGTCGAGGACAGCAGGTCCTCCCCGCGGAGCACGTGGGTGATCCCCATGACCGCATCGTCGACCGGGTTGACGAGGGTGTAGAGCGGTTCCCCACCGGCACGGGTGATCGCGAAGTCGGGGACCGACCCGGCCGGGAACGTCACCCGGCCGCGCACGAGGTCGTCCCAGCCGAGATCGTGGTCGGGCATCCGCAGCCGCAGCACCGACGGTCGGCCCTCGGCCCGGAAGGCGGCCACCCGGTTAGCGGTCAGCTCGCGGTCCGCGCCGTCGTAGCCCAGCTTGGGATCCCGCCCGGCCGCCCGGTGCCGGCCCTCGACCTCGGCCGGGGTGGAGAACGACTCGTAGACGTGCCCGCCGTCGACCAGCTCGCTGATCACCTGTGTGTACAGCGCACCGCGCTTGCTCTGCCGGTACGGCGCGTGTGGGCCACCGACGCCGGGGCCCTCGTCCCAGTCGAGCCCCAGCCACCGCAGGTCCGAGAGCAGACCGCGGTAGGCCTCCTCGGTGTTGCGGGCGGCGTCGGTGTCCTCGATCCGCAGCACCAGCACACCGCCGTGGTGGCGGGCGAACGCCCAGTTGAACAGGGCGGACCGGACGTTGCCGACGTGCAGGTCACCGGTCGGCGACGGCGGGAACCGCACCCGGACCGGACGCACGGGTGGAGTGGTCATGGTCCGGTCAGGCTAGCGGCCGAGCCACCGACCAGGCACCGGGAAGCGTACCCGAGACGCCCGACGGCGCCCGAACTCAGCGGCGGGTGGCACGCCAGAGGCTGAACGGCAGCACGAGCAGCAGGGCCACCGGGACCAGCCACCAGCTGACGACACCGGCATGGCTGAGCGCCGCCGTCAGCGCGAGGGCGAGCACCACCGCGACCGCGACCCGCCAGTCGTCACCGACGACGAAGTCGTACCAGAAGGCCCCGAACTGACGGAGCCGGCCGGGGGTACGGGCGCCTGCGGCCGGTCCGGCACCCGGACTCACGAGGCACCTGCCAAGGCAGCGGTCCGGCTCCTGGTACGTCGCAGCGCGGCGACCAGCCCGAGGGCGAACAGCGCGACGGCCGGTGCCAGGACCAGCAGCGCCGCATCCGACCCGGGCCACCGGGCGCCGGCGCCCTCGGCGCCCCAGAAGGTGCCGAAGGCCGTCAGCATGACCCCGACGACGAACTTGAGGGTGTTCTCGGGTACCCGAGCGAGCGGCGCCCGGACCGCCACGCCGGCCCCGGCCACCAGCACCACGGCGAGCCCTGCCGCTGTCGCGGCGAGCGGGATGTCGTGCTGGTTGGTGCCGAAGGTGAGGGTGATGACACCACCTCGAGTCCCTCCAGCACGACACCCTTGAACGACAGGGTGAAGGAGTACCAGTCACGGACCCCGGCCCGGCCGCCGTCGCCCGCGGCCCGCGCCGCCGCGAGCTGCCGGGCGAAGATGGCCTCCTCGTCGTGCAGGGCCTTGAACCCCGACGCCCGCAGGATCGCCTTCCGCAGCCACTGCAGGCCGAAGACGAGCAGCAGCCCACCGACCACGAGGCGCAGCGCCGCGAGCGGGAGCACGGACACCGCGGGTCCGAGGACGGCGACGATCCCAGCCAGGACGACGATCCCCGCCCCGACGCCGGTCAGCGCGGAGCGCCAGTCGCGGGCGGTACCCACCGCGAGGACGATCGTCGTCGCCTCGACCGCCTCGACCGCACAGGCCAGGAACACGGCCACGAACAGCGCACCAGCGCCCATCACTCTCTCCCTGCCCGAACGTCGGTGGCGGCCGTCCGGTCCGTACCTCCGGTGGACGACGACGCCGATCGTAACGACGCGGCCGTCACTGCCACCGAGGAGAACGAGCGCGGGCGTCGACGATCAGCCCCCGCCGGGCCCTCAGCGCGGGGAGACGTGCTGGCGCAGCAGGCCGTACCGCAGGCCGTCGAACAGCGCCTCCCACGAGGCCTCGACGACGTTCGCGCCCACGCCGACGGTCGTCCAGCTCCCGCGCTCGTCGGCGGTCGACACCAGCGCCCGGGTCACCGCGTCGGTGCCGTGCGAGGAGTCCAGGATGCGGACCCGGAAGTCGATCAGCTCCAGCTTGGCCAGCTCCGGGTACACCGTCCCCAGCGCCGAGCGGATCGCGGAGTCGAGGGCGTTGACCGGGCCGTTGCCCTCGCCGACCGCGACCGAGCGGGCATCACCCGTCCGCAGCTTGACGATCGCCTCGCTCTTGCCGGTGTCGGCACCGCCGGCGGTGTGCGAAGAGGTGTGCACCTGCCAGGACTCGACGTCGCAGTAGGTCACCGGGGCACCGGCCTCGTCGCGCAGCAGTAGCTCGAAGGACGCATCGGCGGCGTCGTAGGCGTAGCCGACCGCCTCCGCGGCCTTGACGCGGGCCACCACCCGGCCGATCAGCTCGTGGTCGCCGGCGACGTCGACACCGAGCTCGGCGGCCTTCAGCTCAACACTCGCCCGGCCCGCCATCTCCGAGACCAGCATCCGCCGGTCGTTGCCCACGGCCGCCGGTTCGACGTGCTGGTACAGGGAGTCGTCGACCCGGATGGCGGACGCGTGCAGCCCGGCCTTGTGGGCGAACGCCGATGCCCCGACGTAGGGGGCCCGCGGGTGCGCCGCCATGGCGGTCACCTCGGCGACCGCGTGCGCGGTGTGGGTGAGGGTCGCCAGCGCCCCGACCGGCAGCACCCGCCGGCCCCACTTGAGCTCCAGGTCGGCGATCACCGTCGTCAGGTCGGCGTTGCCGGTGCGTTCCCCGTACCCGTTGACGGTGCCCTGCACGTGGACCGCGCCGGCCCGGACGGCGGCAAGGGTGTTGGCGACCGCACAGCCGGTGTCGTTGTGGCAGTGGATGCCCAGGAGCGCGCCGGGGCTCGAGCCGGCCGCGCCGGCCGCGCTGTCCGCGTCGAGGGCCGCCCGGACGGCTGTCACGGTGGCCGTCACGTCGTCGGGGAGCATCCCGCCGTTGGTGTCGCACAGCACCAGCACCTCGGCGCCGGAGACGGCCGCGACCCGCAGGACCGACAGGGCGTACGAAGGATCCGCGGCGTACCCGTCGAAGAAGTGCTCGGCGTCGAGGAACACCCGCCGGCCGTGGGCCACGAGGTGTGCCACGGTGTCCGCGACCATCGCCAGGTTCTCCGCCGGCGTCGTGCGCAACGCGAGCTCGACGTGGCGGCTGTGCGCCTTCGCGACCAGCGTGACCACCTCGGTGCCCGCGTCGAGCAGCGCCCGGACCTGCGGGTCGGCGTCGACGGCGCTGCCGGCACGACGCGTCGACCCGAACGCCGTGAGCACGGCGTGGCGGAGGCGGACGCCGCGGGCCTGGGAGAAGAACTCGGTGTCCTTGGGGATCGCGCCGGGCCAGCCGCCCTCGACGTAGCCGACGCCGAGGTCGTCGAGCAGGCTCAGGATCGCGAGCTTGTCCCGGACGGAGAGCGCGAGCCCCTCCTGCTGGGCGCCGTCGCGCAGCGTCGTGTCGTACACATCGAAACGGTCGTGGTCGGAACGGTCGTGGTCGGAACGGTCGTGGTCGGAACGGTCGTGGTCGAAACGGTCGTGGTCGGAGCGGTCGTGGTCGGAGCTCACACGACCCGCCGGAGCCAGCCGTGGGTGTCCGGCCGGCGGCCGAACTGCACGTCGAGCAGCTGCCCGCGCAGCCACCCGGTGAGCTCGCCGTCCACTGGCCCGGTCGCCGCCTGCCCGGTCGCCGCGGTCCCACCGCGACCGCCGGTGGTGATCTCCTCCGTCGAGCCGTCGGGGAGCTGGTCGACGAGGGTGGCGACCCCGGTGACGACGGCGGCCGTCCCGCAGGCGAAGACCTCGACGAGGCGGCCGGAGGCGGCGTCGGCGCGCCACTCGTCCAGGCTGCACGGCTCCTCCTCGACGGCGTGGCCGGCTTCGCTGAGCAGGGTGGCGATGGCGTCGCGCGTCACGCCGGCGAGGATCGTCCCGCCGGTCGGCGGCGTCCGCACGGTGCCGTCGGCGAAGACGAACCAGAGGTTCATGCCGCCGAGCTCCTCGATGTCCGCGCGCCGGGTGGCGTCGAGGAAGAGGACCTGGTCGCAGCCGTGCGCGTACGCCTCCTGCTGCGGGAGCAGGGAAGCGGCGTAGTTGCCCCCGCACTTCGCGGCACCGGTGCCCCCGGGTGCGGCGCGGGTGAAGTCCCGGGAGACCCAGATCCGCACCGGGGCGGGGCCGCCCGCGAAGTAGGACCCCGCCGGGGACGCCAGCACGCAGTACGTGACGTGGCTCGACGGACGCACGCCGAGGAACGCCTCGCTGCCGAACATCAGCGGCCGCAGGTAGAGGCTCGACGTCCCGCCGCTGGGCACCCACACCTCGTCGAGGGTGATCAGCTCGGTCAGCGAGGACAGGAAGTCCTGCTCCGGGAGCGGCGGGAGGGCGAGTCGTCGCGCGGAGGCGGCGAAGCGGGCGGCATTGGCCTCCGGACGGAACAGCCAGACCGAGCCGTCCTCGTGGCGATAGGCCTTCAGCCCCTCGAAGATCGACTGTGAGTAGTGCAGGACCGCCGTGGCCGGGCTCAGGGACAGCGGGCCGAAGGCGCCGAGCACGCCCGCGTGCCAGCCGCGGTCCGCGGTCCACGAGGCGGTGGCCATGTGGTCGGAGAAGTGCCGCCCGAAACCCGGGTCGGCGAGCACCGCGCGGCGCTCGGCGTCCGGGAGGCGGTCGGCCCGCTCCCGGACCTCCCACGACAGCGGCGCCCCCAGGTCAGGGTGGCCCGCGTACCCGGACGGCGCGGACGAGATGGCGGTGGCCGGGACGGTGACGGTGCCGCTCATGGGGCGACGGTACCCGCGCCGAGGGTCTGCGCGGAGGCCTCGACGGCACTGGCCAGAGCGTCCCCGACGGCCTGCGTCGTGCGGGCCGGGGCACCCGCGGCGGCCGGTGTGCGGGCGGCGAGGTCGGCGGCCACAGCCGTCTCGATGCGCCGCGCCGCGGGCTCGTGTCCCAGGTGGGACAGCATCATCGCCACCGACAGCACCGTCGCCGTCGGGTCGGCGGCACCCTGGCCGGCGATGTCCGGCGCCGATCCGTGCACGGGCTCGAACATGCTCGGCGTGGTCCGGTCGGGGTTGATGTTCCCGGACGCGGCCAGCCCGATGCCCCCGCTGACCGCCGCCGCGAGATCGGTCAGGATGTCGCCGAACAGGTTGTCGGTGACGATGACGTCGAAGCGCGACGGGTCGGTCGCCAGGTGGATCATCGCCGCGTCGACGTGGCAGTAGTCGACCGTCACCTCCGGGTAGGAGCGGCCCACCTCGTCCACCACCCGGCGCCACAGGTCCCCGGAGTACACGAGCACGTTGTGCTTGTGGACGAGGGTCAGCTTCCGGCGCGGCCGGACTACGGCCCGGCCGAACGCGTCCTCGACGACGCGGCGGATACCGAAGGCGGTGTTGACGCTGACCTCGGTGGCGACCTCGGCCGGGGTGCCTCGCCGGAGCACGCCGCCGTTGCCCGCGTAGGGGCCCTCGGTGCCCTCGCGGACGACGACGAAGTCGACGCCGCCGGCCGTCACCTCCGGCCGGAGCGGTCCGGTCGTGCCCGGCCACAGCTTCGACGGCCGCAGGTTGACGTGGTGGTCGAGGGCGAAGCGGAGCTTGAGCAGCAGGCCCCGCTCGAGCACCCCGCTCGGGATGGTCCGGTCGCCGGGAGCGGCGCCGACCGCGCCGAGGAGGATCGCGTCGTGGCCTCGCAGCTCCTCGACCACCGAGTCCGGGAGCGCTTCCCCGGTGCGCAGCCAGCGCGCTGCCCCGAGGTCGTACGCGGTCCGCGCGACGGTGACGCCGGTCCCGCGCAGTGCCGCGTCGAGCACCTTCACGCCCTCGGCGACCACCTCGGGACCGATGCCGTCGCCGCCGATGACCGCCAGGGCAAGGGTGTCGGACACCCGGGAAGGCTAACTGCGCGTCCGCATGTCGAGAACGCCGTCCCAGTGGGTGGACAACGGCAGCACCGCCGGACAGCGTCCCGGCCGGCCGGCGGTGTCGAGACGACCTCCGCCCCGGGGTGTCAGGACAGGGCTTCCACCAGCGTCTCCTGCAGGTACCCGAGCCAGGAGTAGACCTGGTAGACGCCCACCCGGGGGTCGCCGCCGTCCTCGTCACGCGCGCCCCGCAGCCTGCGCCGGGCCCGGCGGGCCCGGGTCAGCTCGGTGCGGGACAGCTCCTCAAGCTCGCCGGCCTCGGCCTCGGAGGTGATCCCCAGGCGGGTCGCGAGAGCGAGTCGGAGGTCGGTCAGGACCGTCAGCCAGGCCTGGGCGGGTTCCGGCTCGAGTCGCACGGTGACCGGGTCGGCGTCCCCGTCGCCCGCTCCGGCAGCGGCCGCTCCGCCAGCCCCTGGGCCGCCTCCCGGACCCACAGCGTCCGGACCGCCGGCGGCCACCGTCGCGCCGAGCACCTCCGGGCCGAGCGCGGCGAGCACCATCCGGGCCCGGCTGCTCTTGGTGCGCCGCAGTCCGTTCTCGGTGAGCCGGCGGAACTCGGCGCTGGACTGCGCCGCGGCCTCCGGGTCCCCTTCAGGGTCAGCCGCATAGCCGTCGGGCAGCAGGCGGGCCAGCACGGCGTCCTCGGGAGGTGTGGTCGGCCCGGGCTCCCCGACGTCCTGCAGCCCCATCTCGGCCGCCCAGCCCGCCACCTCCGAGCCGGCCGTCACCACCGGTCGACCGTCCTCCACGAGCTCGACCAGCTGGCTGACCAGCCCACGCAGCAGTGTCGCCTCGACCGGGTCGAAGACGGCGGTCGGTCGACCACGGCGATCGACCCGGAAGACCGCCGTCACGTGTCGCCGGACTTCGCGACCGTCGCCCAGAGCCCGTACCCGTGCATGGCCTCGACGTCGCGCTCCATCTCCTCGCGCCCACCAGCGGACACCACGGCGCGGCCGACGGTGTGGACGTCCATCATCAGCTTCTGGGCCCGCGGCTTCGCATACCCGAAGTACTGCTGGAAGACGTAGGCGACATAGGACATCAGGTTGACCGGGTCGTTCCAGACCACGGTGATCCACGGCTTGTCGACGACGGTGGCCGGCGCGCTCTCCGGCCGCTCGAGCTCGACGGGCGCGGTCACCCCGACATTGTGCGTCGTGACCGACACCGCAGGCGGGCGGCCGGGGACACCCCTCCGGCAGCGCGCGGGTGCGCGTAGCGGTGGCGGTCGCGGCGCCACGACCGACGACAGCACGGGCCACGGCACCGTCGACGCGCCCGGGACGGCGGGGGATAGCGTCGGCGCGATGGGCCTCGGGCTGCACACCGACCGGTACGAGCTGACGATGCTGACCGCCGCCCTGGCCGACGGGACCGCACGCTCGCAGTGCACGTTCGAGGTGTTCACCCGACGGCTGCCCGACGGGCGGCGGTTCGGCGTCGTCGCCGGCACCGGCCGGGTGCTCGAGACGGTCGCCGGCCTCGTCTTCGACGCCGACGAGCTGGGGTGGCTGGCCGACGCCGGGGTGGTGGACGCCCCGACCGCACGCTTCCTCGCCGACTACCGCTTCGGCGGCGAGATCCACGGCTACCCGGAGGGCGAGCTCTACTTCCCGGGCTCGCCGGTGCTCAGCGTCCGCGGCACCTTCGCCGACGCGGTCGTCCTGGAGACCCTGGTCCTCTCGATCCTCAACCACGACTCGGCGATCGCGTCGGCGGCGGCGCGGATGGTGCTCGCTGCCGACGGCCGCCCACTGGTCGAGATGGGCTCCCGACGCACGCACGAGGACGCCGCCGTCGCCGCCGCCCGGGCGAGCTGGCTGGCCGGTTTCGCCGGGACCTCGAACCTCGCGGCGGGCCGGGCGCACGGGATCCCGACACTCGGGACCGCCGCCCACGCCTTCACCCTGCTGCACCCGACCGAGCGCGAGGCCTTCCAGGCGCAGGTCGACGCCCTCGGTCCGGACACCACGCTGCTGGTCGACACCTACGACATCGCGACCGGTGTGGCGACGGCGGTCGAGGTGGCCGGGACGTCGCTCGGCGCGGTCCGCATCGACTCCGGCGACCTACCCGTCCTGGCCCGTCGCACCCGGGCCCAGCTCGACGCGGCCGGCGCCCACGCGACCCGGATCCTGCTGTCGGGCGACCTCGACGAGTACGCGATCGCCGGCCTCGGCGCGGCACCGGTGGACACCTTCGGTGTCGGCACCTCGGTCGTCACCGGGTCGGGCAGCCCGACCGCCGGATTCGTCTACAAGCTCGTCGAGGTGGACGGCCGCCCGGTCGTCAAGCGCAGCGCCGGCAAGGAGACGCGCGGCGGCACCAAGTGGGTGGTCCGCCGGCACCGCCACACCGGCACCGCGACCGAGGAGGTCGTCGGGACGGGCGCTCCGCCGCCGGTGCACCCGCCCGACCGGCGGGTGGACCGCCTGCTCTACCGCGACGGCGCGCCTGTCACGGGCGCCGACGACCTCGCCGCGGCCCGGGAGCGGGTCCGCGCCGGGCTCGTCACCCTGCCGTGGGACGGCGTCAAGCTCTCGCGCGGTGAACCGGCCATCGAGACCACCGTGGTCGCGCCGGCACCCGGGGGCAATGGCGCCGCTGTACCGGGTGCGCCACGACCACCGGGCGTCGACGCGGGCGGGGCGGGCTCGTGAGCGCCTCGACGGCCGCGGGCCCCGGGATCGCGGACCCCGGGACGGCGGACGAGGACCGGACCTCGTACGACGACCGGACCTCCTACGACGCCCGGACGGCCCTGGTCGTCGTCGACGTCCAGCGCGACTTCGGCGACCCGGCGGGCTCCCTGTACGTCCGCGGCGGCGAAGACGTGCTGGGCGTCGTCGACGCCGAGATCAGCGCGGCCCAGGAGGCCGGGGCGCCCGTCTTCTACACCCAGGACTGGCATCCCGAGCGCACGCCGCACTTCGCGCGCGACGGCGGCATCTGGCCGGTGCACTGCGTCCGGGACACCCCGGGCGCGGCCCTGCTGCCGGGACTGCGGGTCGTCGGGGAGGTCGTCCGCAAGGGCGTCGACGGCGGCGACGGCTACTCCGGGTTCTCGGTGCGCGACCCGGTCAGCGGGGCGACGACCGACACCGTCCTCGGCGCCCTGCTGGCCGCCGCGCAGGTCGAGTGCGTCGTGGTCGTCGGTCTGGCCGGGGACTGGTGCGTCAAGGAGACGGCGCTGGACGCAGTGCGGCGCGGGCTGCGCACCACCGTCCCGCTCGCGGCGACCCGGTTCGTCGAGCTCGCCCCCGGCGACGGACTCGCAGCGGTGGAAGCGATGCGGGCCGCCGGAGTCGAGGTGACCGGCGAGATCGTCACGCCGGGATCCCCCACCTGACGCCACGGTCAGCCGGCCGGCGGCATGGACGGCGGCACCGGCGCGCCGATCAGTCCTCGCCCGACTCAGTCGTCGCTCATCTCAGTCCTCGCTCATGGACGCCCAGATCTCCTTGCAGGTCGGGCACACCGGGTACCTCTCGGGGTCGCGGCTCGGGGTCCACAGCTTTCCGCAGAGCGCCCGGACGGGCTCACCCGTCACCGCTGACTCGACGATCTTGTCCTTCGGCACGTAGTGGCTGAAGCGGTCGCGCTCCTCGCCGTCGGTGGTGTCCAGCACCGGTGCGGTGTCGGCGCGCTCGTCGAGGTCGGGGTGCACGGTCGTCATGGCGTCATCCTGCCTCCGCCGCCGCTTCCGCTTCCAGCGTGCGCCGGCCGCGTGCTCAGTTGGCCACCGGGTCCTCGGGGTAGGTGCTGGCGAAGGCGAACGGGCCGAGCTGGCGACGCAGGACCGAGCGCCACAGCCCGGCCGGCGTGCGGGCGAACGCGTCCGGCGGGGTGGAGTCGACACAGAACCAGGCCCCGGCCGCGATCTCCTCGGCGAGCTGGCCCGTCGCCCACCCGGCGTACCCGGCGAACACCCGCATCGCCTGGATGCCCGGGACGAGCAGGTCCGGCGGCGCGTCGAGGTCGATCAGGCCGAGGTTCTCGTGCAGCTTGCGCCAGCCGACCGGCACCCCGGACGTCCGCAGCCTGGCCAGGCCGAGAGCGGAGTCGGTGGACACCGGACCGCCCTGGAAGACCACGTCGGGTGCGACGACGTGCTCGCCCCAGCTCGGCAGCACCTCGGCCACGGGCAGCCGACTCGGCCGGTTCACGACGATGCCCAGGGTGCCGTCCCCGTCGTGGTCGAGCAGCAGCACGACCGTGCGCCGGAAGGCCTCCGACGTCAGCTCGGGCGAGGCCACGAGGAGACGACCCGCCAGGGGGACCTGCTGCCGCACCGGGTCATCATCGCGCGGCCGGGCGGTCCGGGCCGCGGGGTGCCCCGGCCGGCGTCCCAGCCAGCGTCGCGGACGTCCCGGCGGGCGTCCCGGCCGGTGCTGCCGACGCCTCCGGCTGCACGCCGGGCTCGTCGTCGGACCACGGGAGGGAGCCGGTGGCCGCGACGACGGCGGCCGCCACCGTCGAGGAGAGCCCGGGGTGGAAGACGCTGGGCACGATGTAGTTGGCGTTCAGCTCCTCCGGTCGGACGACGGCGGCCAGCGCCCGGGCGGCGGCGACGAGGACCGCGGGGGTGATCTCCCGGCTGCGGGCGTCGAGCAGTCCGCGGAACACCCCGGGGAACACCAGGACGTTGTTGATCTGGTTGGGGTAGTCCGAGCGGCCGGTCGCGACCACCGCGGCGTGCTCGCGGGCGAGGACCGGGTCGATCTCCGGGTCGGGGTTGGCCAGGGCGAAGACCACCGCGCCGGGGGCCATCGTCGCGACGTCGGCGGAGTCGATCACGTCCGGTGCCGACACCCCGATGAAGACGTCGGCGCCGGCCAGCGCGGCGTGCACGTCGCCGCGGTGGTCGCGGCGGTTGGTGTGCGCGACGACCCAGTCCAGCTCGGGGGTCAGGTCGGTGCGACCGGCGTGGACGGCGCCGCCGATGTCGCAGACGACGACGTCGGTCAGGCCGGCCGCCATCAGCAGCCGCAGGATCGCGAAACCCGCCGCACCGGCACCGGACATCACCAGCCGGACCGTCGACAGCTCCTTGCCGACCACCTTCAGGGCGTTGGTCAGCGCTGCGAGCACGACGATCGCGGTGCCGTGCTGGTCGTCGTGGAACACCGGGATGTCCAGCTCGGCCCGCAGCCGGCGCTCGACTTCGAAGCAGCGGGGCGCCGAGATGTCCTCGAGGTTGATGCCCGCGAACACCGGCGCGATGTGCTTGACCGTCCGGACGATCTCGTCGACGTCCTGGGTGTCGAGGCAGATGGGGAACGCGTCGATGCCGGCGAAGCGCTTGAACAGGGCCGCCTTCCCCTCCATCACCGGCAGCGCCGCGGTCGGGCCGATGTTCCCGAGGCCGAGGACCGCCGAGCCGTCGGTGACGACCGCGATCGTGTTCCGCTTGATGGTGAGGCGCCGGGCGTCCTCCGGGTTGGCGACGATCGCCCGGCAGATCCGCGCGACACCGGGCGTGTAGACCATCGAGAGGTCGTCCCGGTTGCGGATCGGCACCCGGCTGTTCATCTCGATCTTCCCGCCGAGGTGCAGCAGGAAGGTCCGGTCGGACACCTTGCCGAGACGGACGCCCTCGACCTCGGCGAGTGCGGCGACGATCCGGTCGGCCTGTCCGGTGTCCGCCGCGGCGCACGTCAGGTCGACCTGCAGGTGCTCCCCGGCGGACGCCGAGACATCCAGTGCCGTCACCACGCCGCCGACCTCCTCGACGGCGCCGGCCAGGAGGCTGACCGCGCGGCCACCGGCCGGGACGTCGAGGCGGACGACGATGGAGTAGGAGGCACTCGGGGCCGTGGACATGCACTCTCCGGAGGACGGCGTGACGGCGTGCGGTCGGTACAGGCGCGGCATCGTGTCACGGGCCCCACCGCCCGACCACGACCACGACCCCGACCCTGACCCTGACCGCGACCGCCTCGGCGCCGATCGGCCTCCCGGCTCCTCCCGTCCTACGCTCGCCCCAACGGGCGGCAGCGGAGCCGCCCCGGGTCGAGAGGAGGACCCGTGACGACCTACGCGCGTCCGGGCACCGACGCAGCGCTCACGAGCTACGCGTCCCGCTACGACAACTGGATCGGCGGCCGGTGGGTGCCGCCCGTCGGTGGGACGTACTTCGACAACCCGACACCGGTGACCGGCCAGGACTTCTGCGAGATCGCCCGATCGGGCGCGGAGGACATCGAGCTCGCCCTGGATGCCGCCGAGAAGGCCGCGCCGGCCTGGGGGCGGACGAGCCCGGCCACCCGGGCGATCATCCTCAACAAGATCGCCGACCGGATGGAGGCCCACCTCCCCGAGCTCGCCGTCGCCGAGACCTGGGACAACGGCAAGCCGATCCGGGAGACGCTGAACGCGGACCTGCCCCTCGCGATCGACCACTTCCGGTACTTCGCCGGGGCGATCCGCGCGCAGGAGGGGTCGCTGTCGGAGATCGACCACGACACCGTCGCCTACCACTTCCACGAGCCCCTCGGTGTGGTCGGGCAGATCATCCCGTGGAACTTCCCGATCCTCATGGCCACCTGGAAGCTGGCGCCGGCGCTGGCTGCCGGGAACACGGTCGTCCTGAAGCCGGCGGAGCAGACGCCCGCCTCGATCCTCAAGCTGATCGAGCTCATCGGGGACCTGCTCCCCGACGGCGTGCTCAACATCGTCAACGGCTTCGGCTTCGAGGCAGGGAAGCCGCTGGCGTCGAGCAACCGCATCCGCAAGATCGCGTTCACCGGCGAGACCACGACCGGGCGGCTGATCATGCAGTACGCCAGCCAGAACCTCATCCCGGTCAGCCTCGAGCTCGGCGGCAAGAGCCCGAACGTGTTCTTCGCCGACGTGCTCGCCGCGGACGACGACTACCGCGACAAGGCCCTCGAGGGCTTCACGATGTTCGCGCTCAACCAGGGCGAGGTCTGCACCTGCCCGTCGCGCGCCCTGATCGAGAAGTCGGTGTACGACGACTTCCTGTCCCTGGCGTCGATCCGCACGAAGGCGGTCCGCCAGGGCGACCCGCTCGACGACACGACGATGATCGGCGCCCAGGCGTCCAACGACCAGCTCGAGAAGATCCTGTCCTACATGGAGATCGGTCGATCGGAGGGCGCCCGCGTCGTCACCGGCGGCGAGCGCGCCATGCTCGGCGGGGACCTGAACGGCGGCTACTACATGCAGCCCACGATCTTCGAGGGCACGAACGACATGCGGGTGTTCCAGGAGGAGATCTTCGGGCCGGTCGTGTCCGTCACCTCCTTCGACGGCTACGACGATGCGATCCGGATCGCCAACGACACCCTGTACGGGCTGGGCGCCGGGGTGTGGAGCCGCGACGGCGGGGTCGCCTACCGGGCCGGCCGCGACATCCAGGCCGGCCGGGTGTGGACGAACACCTACCACCAGTACCCGGCGCACGCGGCCTTCGGCGGCTACAAGCAGTCCGGCATCGGACGCGAGAACCACCTGAT